>JAEEGK010000138.1_pt1 | contig 176902 bp, 188 predicted proteins | sample 8958771 | NCBI WGS metagenome assembly JAEEGK01 (sample SAMN16246547, study PRJNA631951) | gut metagenome | biome: gut microbiome; feature: rumen; material: SC-attached | host: Bos | place: Iran: Karaj | collected 2018-10 | reverse complement strand
TCTTTCCTTTTAATGCTTTATTAATTATATTAACAGCACTTTCATTATTTTCTTCTAAATAGAAAGATATATTTTCTAAAGTTAGAGCTTCTACTACATTCTTAGCAATTGGAGTACCTAATTTACCTTTAGTTTGTCCTTCAAATTGAAGTAATGCTTCAGGTATTCTAAGAGAGATTACTGCTGTTAAACCTTCTCTTACATCAGATCCTTCGAAGTTTTTATCTTTAGCTTTTAAGTATCCATTACTTCTTGCATAATCATTAAATGCTTTAGTTAAAGCTGATTTAAATCCTACTTCATGAGAACCACCATCAACTGTTTTAACATTGTTAACAAATGATACTATATTTTCAGTACTATATGAATCAGTATATTGAAGAGCTATTTCTACTTCTATACCATCCTTTGATCCTTTAAAATGTACTACATTATTAATTGGAGTTTTATCTTCATCTATATATTCAACAAATGATTTAATACCATTATCATAATGATATTTTTCAGATCTATTATTTATTTCATCTATTACTTCTACTGTTAATCCTTTAAGTAAGAATGCAGATTCTTGCATTCTTTCACAAATAGTACTATAAGAAAAATCTGTAGTACTAAATACTTCTTTATCAGGAAGAAATCTTACAGTAGTTCCTGTTTTATTAGTCTTACCTACTTCTTTAAGTGGTGATGCTACTTTTCCACCATCTTTAAAACTAATAGTATATTCTTTACCATCTCTTCTTGAATTAACTATCATTGCACTAGATAGAGCATTAACTACAGATGCACCAACACCATGTAATCCTCCAGAAACTTTATAGTTTCCTTCTTCAAATTTTCCACCAGCATGTAAAACAGTATAAATAACTTCTACTGTACTCTTTCCAGATTCATGTTTACCTACTGGAACACCTCTACCATTATCAGAAACACTTATAGATTTATCTTTATGAAGAGTAATAGTAATAGTATCACCATAACCATTCATAACTTCATCTATTGAGTTATCTACTATTTCCCATACTAAATGATGAAGACCTCTTTTATCAGTAGACCCAATATACATACCTGGTCTTTTTCTAACTGCGTCTAAGCCTTCAAGTATTTTAATAGAACTCTCATCATACTTTGGTGCCATATTTTCAACTCCTTCTAGTATCAAACATAAGAATTATAACAAATTCTTCTTTTTTTTACAAGCAAAATAAGCGGAAACTCCCTTCCACTACTAATTTAATTTACATAATTTTTTAAAAAAAGAATAATTTGTTCATACATAATCCCCCTGACTATGTTCTATATAAATTATAACAAAAAAAAAGTACTTTTTAAAGTACTTTTATACTTCTTCAGCGAATCCTTTTTCTAATTTCTTAAATATTAGTGTTCCTAATATTAATACTATTAGAGATACTCCACCTACTATACCAAGTGATTGTAGATCAGGCATAGTTTTGTAATAGAATATTGCTCTATAAGCATCAAGCATATGTGCAAGTGGATTTAAATATAATATCCATCTATATCTTTCTGGGAACATACTAACACTATATAATATTGGTGTTCCATAGAATACTAAGTTTACTAAGAATTGTACTAAATATTGTATATCCTTAACATATACATTTATTGCACTTAATATAAATAGTAAACCTATACTAAATATAGTCTGGATCAGTGCTATAACTGGAAGCCATATTAGATGTATACTAACGCCTATTCCACCAAATATTACAAATATTAATATAATTACACATGATATTAAGAAGTTAATTAGTGCTGCTACTACAACACTTATTGGAATAATTTCTCTTGGGAAATAAACTTTCTTAATGATTGCACCATTTGCCCATACACAGTTACATCCATTATTAATTACTGTAGTAAAGAATGACCATGGTATAACTCCAGTAATAAGATATATTAAATAATTATCTTGTTTTACTCTCATTATATATGGGAATACTATTGCATATACTGCTACCATAAGTAATGGATTTAAGAATGACCATAATACTCCAAGGAATGATCCTTTATATTTACCTCTTATCTCTTTATGTACACTAGTTTTTAATAATTCTCTATATTGAAATAATTCTTTAAATATCATACTAATCACCCACAAATCTCTAGATATTTATCAATGACTTTACCTGGATCTCCATCCATTTCTATTCTGCCATCTTTTATCCATACAGCTCTATTACATAAATCTTTAACTTGATCTAAATTATGTGAAACAATAACTATTGTTTTATTTTCATTTTCTTTTAATTCATGTAGTTTCTTGAAACATTTTTCTTGGAAGTGTTGATCTCCTACTGCAAGTATTTCATCAATTAATAATATTTCAGCATCAACATTTATAGCTATAGAGAAAGCAAGTCTCATATACATACCAGAAGAATAAGTTCTAACTGGACTATCTATAAATTCTCCAAGTTCAGAGAATTCTATAATTGTATTTAATCTTTTTTCTATTTCTTGTTTAGTTAAACCAAATATGGCTGCATTGAAATAGATGTTTTCTCTACCAGTAAAATCAGGATGAAAACCTGCTCCTAATTCTAGTAATGAAGTTAATTTACCATTAACTTTAATATTTCCTTTAGTAGGATAAATAATCTTAGTCATTAATTTTAATAATGTAGATTTACCACTACCATTAGTACCTATTAATGCAACTGTTTCACCTTTTTTGATATCTAAATCTATATCTTTAAGAATATGTACTTTAACTACTTTATTTCTCTTAGCAAATAATAGTTTTTCTTTTAATGTTCCTGGTTTATCAGAATTCCATTTAAAGTCTTTATACAAATTTTTAACTCTAATTGCATATTCATTTTTTTGTTCCATAAATTCCTCCTAAAAGGTATATGTATATTATACCAAAGAAAAATGCTTTTTTTAAGCACTATTTCTCTAAAAATATCTTTCTAGTTATAAAATTAAACACCATAACTATAATAGTAGAACCTATTTTAACTAACATAGCATTTAATTCTAATTTATGTATTCCAAGCCATAGTAATAATTCTGAAAGTAAGAAACCAATTACACTAAATACTATAAATTCAATAAATATCTTAACTTTACTCTTTTCTTTATTAACATCAAATACCCATTTAACTGATGCTATATAGTTATATATTACAGATATAGTAAATGATATTATATTTGCTATTAATGGTTCTATATGTAAGAAATTATAACAAATATAATATATTATCCAGTCTAATACAGTAGCAGTTCCACCTACTATAACAAATTTAAATATTTGTAATAATAGTCTTTCATTCTTTTCACTTATATTAATATGCAAAAATTTTAATAACTTATTAAATACTTTTCCTAATTTATCTTCTTTCATTATTTTCTCCTTATTGTTACATATATAATTTTATAATAAATATATAAATAAAACAAGGTTTAAAAGAAAAATACTACTCTATACAAACATATATAACTTTTTCTTCTAATACCTCTTCTTCCTTAATATATTCATTTATATTGTCATGACCAATTGTTATATATTTAAATCTTTCTTTTTCTTCTTTTTTAATTTCTTTTTTAATAGTAATCTTCTTTTCCTTCTTACTTGGATTATTAAACATAAATAATGGAATTATTAATATAATTACTAATAATATAATTATAATTATCTTTTTCAAATTATACCCCCTAATAATATATTCGAAAAAAATATATAAAATTCCCCAATAAATAAAAAAATCCAAGTAAAACTTGGATTATTCTGTTACTATATATGGATCAAATTTAGAACCATCACCCATTTTATAATTAACAGTATTTAATAATTTAATAACAAATATAATATCTGCTTTAGACCCATCAATATCTCTTGTAGTATTATTTATATTATCATAGATTTTATATCCTGTACTACTTGAAACAATCATGTCTTTTTCTGGATTTATAAAGTTACTATTATTAATATCATTTTGTGATATTAAGTCTACATTATTGCTTATTTTTCTATCTATTTCATTATATTTATTTCTTATCACTTGTACTATATTATCTGTACTAATTTCTTTTGTTTCGTTATTTGTTATATAAACACTTCCACTAGAATCAACTTTTATTATTCTGTAAGTATCATTATTATAATAAATATAATTCTCTTCATTATTTATATAACATATTTCAGAACAATTAAATAATTTGCTAAATAATTCATTTTTTAAATAAATATCTTCAATTTTAGAATCTTTTACTACAAAGTATATTCTTGTTTCTTCATCATATAAATCTTTAGTTACTTCTTTAGCTTCTTCTTCAGTAAAATAATCATTAATTATTAAATCTTTCAATACTATTTCACTTTCACCATTATATCTATCTATATTATTTTGAATATATTCTTTTGATTTATCAAGAATAAGATTCTTTTCTTCTTCTGGTGAAACAGATGCAGTTAAACTCTTAAAACTTTGAGTATTTGCTTTAAATAACATAAATAATGCTAATGTAAAAGCAAATGCTACACATAAATAAGTAAATATTTTTCTATCTTTCATAAACCCTCCTACTTAATTGAATATATTAACTTTCCTGAATAGTTATAATATGATGTTCCTATTATAAAATAATTATCTTTTATAGTTATATCATTTGTTTCTATTTTTATTGGTAATTCTTTATTAATAGCTAGATTATATAGTAATCTTTCACCACCATAATTAACTTCTACTATAGGATATTTATCTGTTATATATTCTACATCATCATATATTGCATTTGTTTCTATTTTTCCATTTGCAGAAATAAAACCATAATTTTCATTTTCATCTTGATATACAAATAATTTCTTTTTATAGTTTTTATTTAATATTTTAGATACATCTTCATCTAAGAATAATATATTATAATAACTTAATTTAACTACTTCTTTACCATTAGAATTAATTACACCATATGTACCATTATTAGATACTATAGCATATCCTTCTTCATTAAATTCAGAAGTAGTATCATATGCTATATTATTAACAAGGTCTCCTTTAGTATTAACATAATTATATTTACCATCATATAATTTTATATTTAATTTATTATTATAAAATTCATTAGTTACAGGAATATATGTATCAAAAGAGCCTATTTTACCTTTAGCACTAATTATGTTATATACATCTTTATTAGAACTAAAGTCATGAGCTTTTTCTAATACTACTCCATCTCCATAACTATATGTATTATTCTTATTATCATTTATTTCTGATTGATTATTTAAATTTATATAACTAATAGAAGAATCATTATTTATTCCTATTGCAATATCTGATTCTATATCATCTACTCTTACTCTTAAATACTTACTTGTTTTTAATTTTATTTTGTTATTATCAATAACTATATAAGTATTATTTTCTTCTTTAGATTCACCTTTTATATAGAATACATTATTTTTTAATACTTCTATATCATCTAATGTATAACCAAATACTTTAGTACCTGTTCCTAAATTAATTATTGCATATGATTTATTTAATTTAATTTTTGCATATCTATTATTAAGTGGTGTATCTTCTGGAACTGGTGATATTTCTATATCTATATTTTTATTATCAATTTCATCTACTGCAAATGAGAATATTTCTTTTCCTTCTTTATTTAATACTCCCATTGTATTATCTCTAGTAAATAGATAAACGCCATTTTTACCATAACTGATAGTATCATATTTAAATGATGTTTTTTCATCTAAATTACTATCAAGCAATGCTTGTTTTAAACCATTTTTAGTTTGTTTAGATGCTATATATCTATTACCAAATAATCCAATATAGTAATAATTTCCAAATGGTACTTCTAATACTCCTTTAGAGTTTAATACACCATATAAATTATTTTCATTTTTAACTATTGCATGCCCTTTATAATAATCTGTTCCTGATATATATTTAGCTCTAGTAATTACTGTACCTTCAGTATCTATATAACCATATTTATCATTTTCTTCAATTCTAATTAAATTTACAGTATCTGCTTTTGAATTAGATACAAATAAATACATACCTAATATTGAAACAAATATGAATGCTATTACTGGAATAATAATAGTAGGTTTTTTAAATGATATTTTAGTATTCTTAGGTGCTATATCTTTAATCTTTGGATCTAATATCAAAATATTATTACTATCTAATGTAGGTTCAGTGTTCTTTTCTTCTGGTTTAATATCTTTTATTCTTTCATCAAGAACTATAATATTATTATCATCCATCATAGTTGGAATAGTTTCTGTGGTAGGGATTTGTTCGAAATTATTTTCACTATTAAAACTATCATTTTGTTCAAATGGTAATTCATCAAAATTATTCATAAAATCCCTCCTATTCCTTTTTTATTTATTCATTATCTTGTTCTACTTTATATAAAACTTCTCTTGGCTTAGAACCTTGTTGTGGTCCTATAATACCTCTTTCTTCAAATAAATCTATTAATCTAGCTGCTCTATTATAACCTAATTTAAATTTTCTTTGTAATAATGATGCACTAGCTTTTCCTGTTGATAAAACAAACTCTAATGCTTCATTATAAATTGGATCATCTTGTTCTACATCATTTTTATCACTTGTAAATCCATCAGTAGTTGTATTACCTGATTCTTTAGTAAAATCCTCATCATAAACTGCTTTTTGTTGTGAAGAACAGAAATCTACTAATTTATTAATCTCATCTTCAGAAACATATGCTCCTTGAATTCTTTGAGGTATTGATTCTCCCATTGGTAAGAATAACATATCTCCTTTACCAAGAAGTTTTTCTGCTCCAGCCATATCAAGAATTGTTCTTGAATCAACAAAGCTTGATACTGCAAATGATATTCTAGATGGTATATTAGCTTTAATAACACCTGTAATAACATTTGTAGATGGTCTTTGAGTTGCTACTACTAAATGTATACCTGCAGCTCTAGCCATTTGTGTAATTCTCATAATTGAGTCTTCAACTTCTTTAGAGCATACAAGCATTAAGTCAGCAAGTTCATCGATTATTACTACCCAGTAAGGAAGTATTGGTAATCTACTTTCTTCTGGTAATTTATCATTTTGTTTTTTTACATAATCATTATATGTTTCTATGTTTTTAGTCTTACTATCACTAAATAGATCATATCTTCTTTCCATTTCTTTAACTACTCTTTGTAGTGCAAGTGATGCTTTCTTTGGATCAACTACTACTGGTGTAATTAAATGTGGAATACCATTATAAATACCAAGTTCTACTTTCTTAGGGTCAATCATAACAAGTTTAACTTCATCTGGTTTAGCTCTCATAAGTATTGATCCTATAAGACAGTTAATACATACTGATTTACCTGATCCAGTAGCACCTGCTATAAGTAAGTGTGGTGTTTTATTAATTTCAAAATATTTTGCATTACCCATTATATCTTTTCCTAAAGCAACCATTAATTTATTATTAAATTTATCTTTAGGGAATGATGCAATTATTTCTCTAAATGATACCATTGAATTTACTTTATTAGGAATTTCTACTCCTACTGTACTTTTACCAGGTATTGGAGCTTCAATTCTAACATCTTTAGCAGCTAAAGCTAATGCTATTTCACTATGAAGAGATGTTATCTTATTCATTTTAGTACCAGATTTTAATTCTAACTCATATTGAGTTACTGCAGGTCCTACATGAACTTCTACTACTTTTGCATATACTTCAAAATCTTTTAATACATTTTCAAGTAATTTAATATTTCTTTTAATCTCTTCTTCTTGTTCTTTAGTATTTTTAGTTTTACTTGGTTTAGCAAGTAAATCTATGTCTGGTAATTTATAATCTTTATATAAATTAGTATTATTAAATGAATTAGCCATATTTTCTTTCATTGATTGTTTATATTCTTCTTCTTGTTTTGGATTAGTTAATTCATCGATTGAAGAAATAGCAACTCTATTATCTTTTAAACCATGACCTTTAACTTCTTCTTCATCATCATCTTCATCTTCTTCATATTCATCATCATTATTAGATTTTTTAATTTTAACTTTATCACTTAAACTTGAGATGATATCAAGTAATGAGAAATTAGAGAATAATACTAGTCCTATAAACATAATAACCGCTATTACGATTATACTTCCAATATATCCTAAGAATTTATCTAACACTAGTACAAAGAATAATCCTATTAATCCTCCACCAGTAAATACTTCTTTATTCTCTAGACAATTAACAAATGTATTAAAACCAATTTCCATATTTTCTTTAATACCTAAAGATTTATCTAAATTCATATTTGATAATGCTAGGTGTGCTAATGATAATACTCCTATAAAGAATAGAGCTGCTCCTATTGTTTTAAGAGTTAAATATTTAGGTCTCTTTCTTTTAATAAGCATATATCCACCTATTATTATTAATAAAGCTAAAAATACGAAGTATAAACTTCCCATTAATAACATTCCTGCACCCTTAACATATTTACCAACAATATTAGCTTTATATCCTAAGAATCCAATTATTCCAATAACAATAAGTAATATACCTAGTATTTCAATAGGAATTTTAATGTTTTTTAATTTTTTTCTTCTTCCCATATTTTTCACCTATCATTCCATTATAATTATATCATTCTTTATATATTTTTTAAATATATAAATTAAAAAATATAATAAAAAAAGAAACTATAAATACCATAGTTTCTTTCCATCTTTTTTTATTTCTTTTATTATTCCACTACCTAAGCATTCTTCTCCATCATATAAAACACATGCTTGCCCAGGAGTAACTGCTTTAGCTTTAGAAGGATATTTTACAGATATCTCACCATTATCTAGATATTCTAAGAACACTTCATAGTCTTCTCCTCTATATCTAAATTTAGCAGTACATTTTTCTGGTCTTTCGTCTGAAATAAAATTAATATTTTCTATTATACATTCATCACTATATAAACTTTCTGGATCTTCTCCAAAAGCAACATATAATTCATTCTTTTCTACATTTTTACCTACTACAAAGTGTCTATCTTTAAAACCAGCAATACCTACTTGTTTTCTTTGGCCAATTGTATAGTTCATTAATCCTTCATGAGTACCAATTACTTCTTTAGTATCAACATCAATTATATCTCCTGGATTCTTCTTTAAATAGTTATGAATAAACTTTTGATAGTTTCTTTCTCCAATAAAACATATACCTGTAGAATCTTTCTTCTTAGCAGTAGGAATATCTGCTTCTAAAGCTATTTTTCTTACTTCAGTTTTATTTAAATTTCCCACAGGGAATAATACATTTTCTAATTGTTTACTACTTACTTGTGCTAAGAAATAAGATTGGTCTTTAGAAGTATCAATGCCTCTATAAAGATGTCCATCTTTTGTTCTTGCATAATGTCCTGTAGCAACATAATCTGCTCCTAATTTTTTAGCTTCTTCTATAAAAGCATCAAACTTAATATATTTATTACACATTAAATCTGGATTAGGAGTTCTACCTTTTTTTAATTCGTCTAGAAAATACGAAAAGACATTATCCCAATATTCCTTAACAAAATTAACTCTATGTAATTCAATACCAAGTTTATTACATACTTCAAGAGCATCATTATAATCTTGTTCTTGTGGACAAATATCATTGTTTAAATTAGGATTACCTTCAATATCATTATTAACCATTGAATCCCAGTTTCTCATAAATAATCCAATTACTTCATATCCTTCTTTTTGAAGTAAATATGCAGATACAGAACTATCTACTCCACCGCTCATTCCAACAACGACTTTTTTCTTCATATTTTCACACCTCCTTAAAAAATTCTAACATATATTATCATAAAAACTAAAAATACTCAAACTATTGATTATTTTTAGGTTCAAATTCCAATAATAATTTTTTATTAAAATCAAATTCTATAGTATTTGTATATTTTTTTAATTTAAATTCATTAGAATCATCTTTTTTATCAAATTGATGTGCAACTCTTGTATAAAAACCATATTTATCATACAAAACCTTTGATGAAATTATATCCATACCAGCTGCTAATTCTTCTTTCGAACTATATTCATCTATTTGAGTAGAATAATTATCTGGTTTATCTGTTTTAACAGTTAAAACTCCACCATATTGTCTAAACATATCTCTGTCACTATTTTTTTGATTATATTCTTTAACTATTTCATCTATTAATTCTCTATATTCCTTAGTAGTAACTACTACTTTTAAATCATAAATACTTCTACCTGCACTATCAACATATGGTATTAAGTAAATACAATCTACTTCATCAATACTTTTAAATCTACAAGTTAATCTTGCTATCTCTCTATCTAACTCTTTTTGTCTTGGCATAATTCCTCCTAATTATTTTCTATATATTTACATGCTTTTATAAAACATGCAATTTGATCTTCATTAAGTTCTTTTGTTTGAACCATCTCTTTTAATTCTTCCATAGTAAACCATCTTACTTCTGTTAATTCATCTTCTTGAATTTTTATATCATTAATATCTATATCTTTATTAACAAGATACATTTTATAACAATCTTTTCCATCACATCCAGAATCATATTCATAGAATTTTTCATCAGAAAAATCTAATCCCAATTCTTCTTTAATTTCAGCAAGTAATCCCTCGATTGGAGTTTCTCCAGATTTTGGATGGCCTCCAGTCACTCCCCAATCTCCTCCTTTAGAAGGAACTCTTTTTTGCATTAAAAATTCTCCTTTAGAATTTCTAATAACAACCATTACTACCATTGGATAATATCCTTCGGGAATAGGATCTCCTTTATAATATGTTTTATCTGTTTTATTACTATTTATATCATATAAATCTCTAAGTTCCATAATATCACCTAAGTCCATTATAGCATAAAAACAACTAATGAATTAGTTGTTCTTATTTTTTAATTTCATATCTAATAATCTTCTATTTACTTCAGGATGTGCAGTTATACAAGTATATGGGCAACGAAGTGATCCAGCTATTCTTTGTGGTTCAAAATAACCACTTCCCATTCTATACTCTTCATCATTAAGGTTTACATATGCTTGTACAAAGCAATCTTTATCTTCATCATCAGTTAACGAATCAAATGATTCTGGAATAGAAGCGCCAGATAAAATAATTATTTCATATCTTTTTGTTTTTAATTGTTTAATAGTTCTTCTTCTGGATTCTGGTTCATAACTACTTGTTCTAACAGCTTCTAATTGTTGATCATTTAGGCTAAGTAATTGGGCAGTTTTTTCTTCATCAAATTGCTTTTGATAATATGTAATATTCCCCCATCTATCAGTATAATCTCCAGAGTCAATTCTCTTTGCTCTTGCTATATAGTTTTGAATAGAAGTTCCTGTTCTATGAACAGTTTCATCAAAATCATAATACATTTCATCTTTGTCTTCAGAATTATTTACAGGATTATCTAGTTCTTTATCATATTCTTCGATAGCTGCTGTTCGTTCCATAACAAGTAATTGAAGTAATGGCATATCTTCCGCTGTAACACCCTTTATAAGTTTCTTTTGTGTATCTGCAGCTTTTTCTAAAAATTCTAATTGTTCTGGTGTGAGATCATATTCTTTTGTAGAAGCACCACAAAAGACACATCTTAATTCGCCTTCTAATTTAATAAAGAAATGATTAGCTTTTGAACATATTATATTTTTGCTTTTAGAATCATACATTGTATCAAAAGAAATATCTTCAAGAAGACATCTCTTGGCTTGTTGCTCGCTTCCTTTTATACCAGCCTCATTATATAAATAATCTTTTGTATCTTCAAATTCCTCTAATTCTTTCTTTATCTTACGTAAATCAATTCCATTCTCTTCATATTTTGCTTCTTGATCTTTATAAAGTAAAGCATCAATTATAGATAATAGTGTCCATCTACCTTTAAAGTCTAGTTTATTCATCCCATATTTAGCATAATATGAAGCAAACTTAACATGTAATTCATCTACTCCACGATAAGAGAAAACTTTAGCATCTCCTAAAAGTTCGTAGGATTTTTTATTCTTCTTTCTATATGATGCTGCTCTTTCTATAGATTCATTATATGTAATCATTACATCTTCAAATGTAGTTTCAGCAACAGGCACCTCGACTACTGGTTCAATTTTTTCACCCTCAAAGATAAAAGGCGTATCATCAAGTATATCGCTTGAACAATATGTTCTTTCTTTTTGTTTTACAAAATCATTAGCACTTTTCATAGCAAACCCTCCCATATATAAGAAAATTATACCATAAACAAATAAAAAACAAACTAAATAGTTTGTTTTTTATTGTAATATTATTGCCATTTTTCTTTCTTTTGGTTTCTTAGCTTCTATCATTGTAGTCATTATTTCTGCAAGGGCAGCATCTTTTTCTTCTTCTGTCATGCTTTCGCTATCTGGATATTCATCATTAAATATTTCAACGATTTGAGCATATGTCATACCAAGTTTTCTACATTCTTTTAATAATGGACCATTTGGAATATCAGATCTTTGATTTGCTCTTTCTACGAAATCTTTACCTATTTCCTCTACTGGAATCCCTTTATTTCTTCCAGAATAAATCGCACTACGAAGACCATTCGCTGAAACACCCTCATCGTTAGCATAGTCTGTTATAGTTTTATCCCCAATAAAGTATTTACATCTCATAACAGGTTTCTTTTTTTGATAGAACATTCTAAGGATATATTCTACTAGCGCTTCATCAGTAAAAGCTTTACCTCTTTTATTCTTTTTCATACGATTATAACGAGTTTCTATTGCTTTATTCATTTGAGGATCTCTCTCATAACCATGTTCTTCCATTTTATTATAAATAATTTCTATTATTTCCATAAAATAACCCCTTTTTTTCAAAAGTAGACATATTTTACTACAAAATCTAAAAAAATGCAAAAAAAGACGCAAAGTTAATATACTTTAGCGTCTCCTTGTTTAGCCATAATATTTTCTTTGTTTAATTCTTTTACTTGCTTTAATACCTCATAAACGAATGCTCTATATGAAGTATCTAGAGTATGTGGTATTCCTAAAGTTCCCTTGCACTCTACTAAATATGTTTTTACATCTGCAGGTAAATCAAGTGCATCAATACTTTTACTTGCTTTATCCGCTTCATATATTGCATTAATATAATTAGGCATAACAATATTATATTGTTTTAAATCATCCAAGAGTTTTTCAAAATATTTACCATCCTCTTCAAAGAATATAGCCCTATCCATGGTCAATACTCTGCCTCCATCGCTACCTAATAATTGTTCTGCTGCTTTACTTGGTTCATAATTAATATTTGAGGCAAATATGCCTTCTATTATTGCTTTAAATTGATTAATATCCGTTAGTCTTCTCTCTTCTACTCGATCAGGCGTGTTGCAATGCTCCTCAATAATGACGTTTAAATTTGATGCAACCGTTCTCTCCGCTATCGTCGCATCAGCATTCTCCCAACCATGAGTCATTACTGTTTCTTTTTTATATCCTAGCAGTGATATAAATTTATTAGCATAACCCGAAACGCTTTTACCTCTGTATCCAACAATCATTGCATTAGCATTATTCTTTCTTAATTGCTCCATCTCACTTTCAGGGCACAATATATATCCTTTTGATATGTCTACATTACCTCTAGCAAATGTATCTGCTGTATAAAAAGTAGTTATGTTTGGCACATCGGTAAGTGGAATAACAACCGCATATTTTGTATCATCCCAACTCCCATAAAAGTGATTCCCAACTTCTCCATTAACAGCAAAATGTATTGTATTCCTTACGTCTTCATATTTTATGTTGATTGTTTCTGTTCCAATTTTTACTTGCTCCTCATATGTTGCTCCTGCATTTGTAGTAGTTTTAATTTCATCATTAGCTGGTGCATACCTAGTCTTATGTATTAAGACTAAATCATCTAATTTATCAAATTTTGCTTCATTCTCTATAATAGTATCACTCTCATCCAAAACTATTGGAATGCCTTTTTCTTTAAATATAGTTTCTACCTGTTTAAAATTCAATCCTAATTCGGATAGATTTTTTGCATTTCTTATTCTTTCATATCTTTCTATTATTTCTTTTAGTTTTTCAGGATCTTTTTGCTCTCTTAGTTCTTTTAATCTTTCTTGTATAGAATTCTTCCTTTTAGAATACTCATCATATGCTTTTTCCCTTTTTTCGTATTCTGTTTTATATTTTTCTAACTTTTCGTTATACGCTTTTTGATCTTCTTTATATTGCTTAAAAAATATAATTTTAGCCAAAAAATTATAATTTTTTGATGTATCATTTGGTCTAAATAGATGTTCAGTTGTTTCAGGTTCTTGTAATTCAGTATCTTCTTTTTTTAATGCTTGGATTTCATCAATTATCTTTTTAGCTATTTCTACTTCTTCTCGTATTTCACTTAATAAAATTTCTTTTAATGTTTCAAACATAGATATCACCTATTATATATATTTTACCATATCAATAAAAAAACAGACTATATAGTCTGTTTACTTTACATTAAATCTTTTCTAATAATTCTGGATATCTTTTAGTTTCTATATTATCCATATTAATATTTAATTCTTTCATTAAATCAATTAATAAATTGATTTCTTTTTCATTATCATATTCATATTTTTTAACTTCTATTTCTATATATAATCCTAAATTATCTACTTCATCAAAAGATATTTCATATTTATCTTTATATAAGTAAGATACTCTATGTTTACTAACTACTACTGATTCTTTTAAATCTAAATAATTAAATATAGTTTTCATTTTATCATAGTTATCTATAATAACTTCATATTCTTCTAAATCTCCAGATTCATTTTTCCTCTTATAATTAAGAATATTATTATCTTCTTCTTTTCTTACTCTTAGCCATTCATTATCAAAATCTCTTAGTCTAGGTTTAAAATAAGTTGCTACTTGATCTTCTTCTTTAACATATATAGAATCATCTTTAATTCTTTTTAATACATCATTATATCCTACTCTACTAACTTTTATTTTAAATTCTATTTCTATATTTTTATCATTAGTATTACTAACGAAGTTAGATATACTAATATTAAATACATTACTAATATCTATTAAAGTATTTATATCCGGTAATGTTCTCCCACTTTCCCAACTAGAAATAGTTTTATCAGATACATATAATTTATCTCCTAATTCTTGTTGAGTTAATTTATTTTTAGTTCTTAATTCTTTTATCTTTTCTCCAATATTAGTCATAAGACCTCCGATACACTTATTTTATCATACATTAGGATTTTGTAATACATTTCTTAGTTTTTTACCTTCCTTTTTATCTAAAGCTTGTTCTGCTTCCTTACTAAGTGTACTAAGTAGTCCTCTAGAAATTGCTATTTTTCTTAAATCTCTATATGTTATATAATACCCTCTTGCAAAAAGATATGAATCATCTACTCTTGCTATACCATCCTCATCAAAACTAGTGCCATCTTCAAAAAGTGAATATGTTTGATCATCATGAATTTTTCCATCGAATTTACAAAATGACATAAGATTTCCGTTTGTATCAATATAACTAACTTTACCGTAAGTGTCTCTGCCATAATATAATTTTGCTATTGGTTTTTCACCCTTACTAAATTGCTCTATTGTTTGCCACGCTTTAAAATCATTGCAATAACCATCAGGATCTTCTTTTGCTTTTTGACCATCTATATCAATATAATTAAAATCTTTATCTATCCAAGAAACACATCCATCCTTACCTACCATAGCAAGACCATGTTCATTAAAATCAAATGCTATATCATATCTATATGGTAATAATTCTCCATCAGATTCTCTTATATAACCAAATTCTCCATTTGATGTTCTTACTAATTTAAATCCGTTTGAAAAATTTCTTTTTTGTTTTACTATTTCATCAGATTTTTTTGGTCTCCAGTATCTTGGTAAAACAGCTGTGTAACGACATTCAGATTTAAGATTCTCATTTATAGTATATGTGACCCTTCTTTTATCCTCATATAACAGTATTGAGCAAAAACAACTTAATGATTTAATATTTTTTGGTATTCCTTTCATATTTCCTCCCTACATCTATATAGTAACAAGGAAAAAAAGGAAAAAATTCTACGAATTGTAGAATCTTTCTAGTATTAATTTACGTCCCTCTGAATATGATAATTCTTGTTTAGGCATATGTACACCATAAGCATTAACTATGTCATCATAATCTTCAAGTGTAAATATATAATTTTCTATTTTTGGTTCTATAAATTCTGCTTCTTTACGTCTCCAAAAACAATCACTATTCATAACTAATTTAAGATATGATTCATCTCCTTCAGGAGATATAAGTTTCATATATTTATTATCTTTACTATTCATTAATAATGGTGTTTTAGTGACTTTCTTAATGTCAACATCTGGTAAACTTTCCATTCCTTTTAGTTTTTTAAAAGTTCTTGAAGAAACAGTATATGCCATAAATGGATTTATTCCTTGTCTATTATAATGTGAACCTTCGACAGCATCATAAAATGATAAATCTCTCATTGTTAATTTATTATCGCTTAAAGACATAGTTATAATTGCTTGTTCTTTAGGTTTACCATTTACTTTTAATTCTTTGGTACCTGATTCCACATCTTTTTCAAATTGTTTAAACAATTCAACCTGATCATTAAATAGTTGCATATGTTTTTTTTGCTTTTCTGAATCAAATATATAGAATGGTCTTAATTCATCATTTTTCAGTTCTTTTTCCTCTAATGCATCATCATAAGTATCATAAACATGTCTTACCCATTCTCCATAATAACTATCTGGGGGCGATTTTACCCAATGAAAATATGTTTGATCATAATGATATGGGCATACTACAAAATAATTTGTATAATTTTCTCCATCCAATTCATGATGTTTTCTCTCTTCTAAAACAAAACATTTAACTATTACATAACATATATCATACCAATCAGCATCTCTTCTTTCTTTATCTTTAATAGGCATAACTGCGTACTTAATTGGATAATTGTGTTTCATTATTTCCTCCTTTGTTTTCTAACCTCCACTTTAGTCTTTTCCCTATTGGTGAATGTTCTAAAAAGAATTCATCATGTGCTTCTTCAATAAGTTTTCTTACATCATCCGAATAACAACCATTAACATATTCCATGAAATCTTCATCCATAGCATGTACTAAATGAACTTCATCACTTAGTCTTATAAATGTATGTCCATTTACTGTTAGATATGAATCATTAGTAGTTGTTTCAGTTATAAAGGGTATATTATTTTTTACTAATTTACTCATTAATTTGTTTGCAAATGCTCTTATCTCTTTATACGTCAAAATACCTGTCTGCTTAGCGTGAGCTGCATTAGCATAGAATACATAATCATCTATTACTAACATACTTTCCTCCTTAATTATAATATAAAAGATTAGTTAACTAATCTTTTGTTCTTCCATATTTACTAACTCTAAAACTTTACAATTCTTTTTTGTATATTCTCTTCTAGCCTCCATGATTAGTTCTTGAACTCTTTCAGGATACCCTATAGTCACTTCATTCATGAAGTCATCATCTAATTCTCCTTGTATTATTATTTGGCCTTTATCTCTTATAAATTTTCTCCCAAAAATTTCTATTGCATTTGCTCCAGTTGTTTGATATGCAAAATATATATGATTTTTATCTAATTTATTTTTTATGATATTAGAAAGTTCTAATATTTCTTTATGTGATATTACCTCCTTTCTTTTAGCATATGCAGCGTGTGCAATTACAGTATAATCGTGTACATATAACATACAATCTCCTCCTTACAACTTTATGATATCAAATATATTTACCTGTGAACTCTACAGTTTGTAGAAATAAAAAAATCGATTCATATTGAATCGATTATTCTGCTTTCTTCACATAGATATAACACATATCATCACTATAAATTAATTCATATCCATCAGTATTGTCTAAATAATAATGTAATTGATTTAATTTATAAGTTAGTATTACATCAAAGTCATATTTTTCAAGGAATGCTGCTGTATCTCCACTAAGTGTTCCAATAGCCATTGAATTTGGTAATATTTCTTTACTAAATACATCTCCTAATCCATAAGCAAATATTTGAACATCATCTAGTAGATCATATTCATCTAATTTATATAATAGATAACCTCCACCACCAAAGTCATTAAACATTCTCTTTGGTTTTAATTCTCCAATTTTCTTAATTGCTTCATCACTATAATAACCATCATTATCTATTATTCCAACATTCTTTATTGTACTAATTTGTTTATAACCTACTACCACTACTATACCTGTTAATAAACAAGCAAATAATACTGTAATAACTTTTTTAAATTTTTCAAAAGGTTTAGTAAATATTTCATACATACTATCTGTAACAAAGAAATATTTACCTAAAGTCCACATTGAATATATTCCATACATTCCAATAAATCTTTGACTCTTTAAACTCATATAAAAGAATAATAATTGGAATGCTATTTCATGGAATTTCATCTTGCTCTTAGTTAAAATCATATTGAATAATGGTACTGCAATTAATATAAATATGTATATACCTAAATATCCATGAAAATCAGGGCTAGCCCATTCTTCTATATTATCAAGCATACTTGTATCTGCCATATTAGAGAATGGATATAAAAGCATTTTATAACCAAATGGATTTAAACAACTAGCAATTAAAGTTAAACCTAATACTATTAATAAAGTCTTAACTTGTGATTTATTTAAGAAACTACTACTCCATCTATCTTCTTTAAACTTAAATATTTTTAAGAATATATGACATAGTAAAACTCCTATTATAAATATATATGGTAATGATGAAGATCCACCATGGAAATTAACCCATAATATTTGTAAGATTGGTATTGTATATATTAATTTTTTATACTTCTTTTCATCATCAATATAATTAAATAATATATAAACTAAATATGCCATAAATAATAAACTAATTATATATGGTCTAGGTCCTGTTACTTTAAAAAATACTGTCATTAATAACAAATATAAAAGTTTAAAATCAAATACTTTCTTAAATTTTACTCTTATTGTTTTTGCCATTAATATGTATAATAACAAGAAAATTGCAAGCATGATTAACAAACAACCTAGTGGTGTAATCTTATACATAATAAGTTCTGTTAACCATTCATGACTAGTCCATTCATATGGACCATGCCAAACAAAAAGTGCATTTTTAGGGATTGTTTTATTAATATCTATATAATGTCCAATAACATAATGCCAAAACCAATCATTATCTGTTATAGGCTCAAAAGACATAAGTAATCCCATTACAAATGAAAATATAATTCCCATAAATCCTCCATACTATACACTCATTATACCATAAAGTAGTTATAACACAAATCCTATTAAACACAAAAAAACTAACTATTTCTAGTTAGTTGATTACATTGGTAGCGACGGAGGGGGTCGAACCCACGACCTTTCGGGTATGAACCGAACGCTCTAGCCAACTGAGCTACATCGCCAAACACAAATAGATTATACCAAAATAAAAAAAAATATACAAGTATTTGTATATTTTTATTTTCTTTTCTTTAATAAATCTCTTATTTCTTCTAGAAGTATAGTTTCATCAGATTTAACTGGAGCCTTAGCTTCTTCTTTTTTCTTTTTACCTGCCTCTACTAATTTATTAACTCCTTTAAGCATTAAGAATAATATAAATGCCATAATTAAGAAATTAATAACTGCTGTTACAAAGTGACCCCAATTAAGAGCTTGTCCACCCCATATTTGAAGTTGACCTTTTATTTCTGCTCCACCTATAGAATTAATTAATGGATTAATAAAATCATCTGTTAAAGCTGTAACTATAGTTGCAAAAGCACCACCTATAATAACACCTATAGCCATATCCATTACATTTCCTCTTAGAACAAATGCTTTGAATTCACTAATAAATCCTTTCCCTTTTTCTTTAGCTTTACTTAGTTTTTCGTTATCTCTCATAAATACCTCCAATATTACTTTTATTTTATCATTTTATTATTTATTTATCAATATTATGTTATAATCTTTTTAGGTGATAATATGAAAAAATATATAATGCTATTTCTTCTAATTCTATTACTAACTGGATGTAAATTCTATGATGAATATAAAATGCCTGAAGAGGTTAGTATAGAATTAAATGATAATACTTTTGAGGTATATAGTGTTAAAACTATTAATGATCTAATTAGTGATACTAATGTAGAAATCACTAATAGTGATAAAAAATTAAAAACCAATAAAATTGGTGAAAAAGAAATAGAAATAGAATATAAATATAAAAAAAGAGATTATAAATATATAGTTAACTATGAAATAGTAGATACAGAATCTCCATTCATAATTAGATTATCTTCTTATAGAAGTACGCTTGTTAATGAAGAAATAGATTTTTGCGAAGGTGCAAGTTTTATTGATAATTATGATAGAGAACCTACTTGTTCTATAACAGGAGATTATGATTTATCTATCCCTAATACATATTATTTAAAATATGAAGTTAAAGATCAATCTGGTAATATAACCAATAAAGATTTAACACTTGATGTTTTTGAAGAATGGCCTATTTATGATGATTATGAAGATGATGATTATGAAGAAACATATACATTATTCAGCAAATTTAAAAAGAAATATAAAACTGATGATGTTATGCTTGGTATAGATGTTAGTTTCTGGCAAGGCGATATTGATTTTGAAGCAGTTAAAGATGCAGGAGCAGAATTTGTAATTATAAGAATGGCTTATAGTGATTTAGAAACTGAAATTGATTTAGATTCTAAATTTAATCAAAATCTTAAAGCTGCTAAAGATGCAGGTTTATTAGTAGGAGTTTATATATATACTAGTGCTAATACTAAAGAAGAAGCAATTAAGCAAGCTAAGTTCATTAAAAAGAATTTAAATAAAGTTAAACTTGATTTCCCTATTGTATATGACTTTGAAGATTGGAGAGACTTTAATACATTAAAAATGAATTCACATGATCTATTAGAAAGAGTTAATGAATATAAAAGTATTCTTAAAGAAGATGGATACGATATGATGATTTATGGAAGTAAATGGTATTTAGAAAATGTATGGCTTCCATATGATTATGATACATGGCTTGCTCACTATACAGATGAAACTGATTATCAAGGTGATTATATATTATGGCAAGTAACTAATGATGGTTTAATCGATGGAATATATGGTTATGTAGATCTTGATATTTATTACAAAAAATAAAAAGTACGTTAAACGTACTTTTTTTATGCTATATTTTTTTTAATTGATTCTCTTTTTCTTTCTAATGCAAAATTTAATTTATGAGTCTTTACTGGTTGTACTTTTTCATTTGTTTTAGGACCTAGTCCTATTATGTTTCTTTGTTTTTCTTGCATAAACTTTTCTACTGCTGCTTTAGCAAGTTCTTGTACTTCTTGTTTCATACCTTCAAGTGTATCAATAGAACTACACATCTCTACCCATAAACTAATCATATCTTTACTTATTATGTTTAATTTATATTGTTCATTTATAGTTTTGGCATAACTATTTATATAATTTAATATAATTGTATTATTTTCTGTTATTGCCATAACATCACCCCCAAAAACATTCCAATCTAATTATATCACAGGTTTTTAAATACACAAAAAAAGATATTATTTAATAATATCTTTAATTACATAATCAGCGATTAATAGACCTGCAGAACTAGTAAGTGGTGAATAAGATCCTATATTATCTTTTGTATCTATTGGTTCTTCATCACTACTTAAAACCATTACTCTTTCATTTATTCCATCGTCTTTTAATTTTTTTCTAACTACTTTAGCAAGTTTATCATAACTTGTTTTTCTTATATCCATTATTTTTAATTTACTTAGATTAGTCTTTTTACCCATACCCATTGAAGATATAACTTTTATATTTCTTTTTAAACATTCCTCAATTAGAAGTATTTTAGTACTAACTGTATCACAAGCATCAATTACATAATCCACAGAATTTTCAAATAGTATATCTATATTATTTTTATCTATAAATTCACTAATACAAGTTATATTACATTCTTCATTTATATCAAGTAATCTTTCTTTCATAGCATCAGTCTTCTTTTTACCGATAGTAGAATTAAGTGCTATTACTTGTCTATTCTTATTGGTAATATCTATTATATCATTATCTATAATTGTTATATTTTTAATACCATTTCTAACAAGAGTCTCAGTAAGTATTCCTCCTACTCCACCAAGACCTATTACTAATACTTTAGTATTATTTAATTTAGATAAATTTTCTTTCCCAATTAACAATTCTAATCTTTCAAACATATTTACCCCATAAAAAAGCCTACAAGATAATAGGAACGATAAAACCTACATCATATGTGCAGGTGGGTATCCCATAATAGACTTTAGGATCCTTGGATTTACAAGTATTCAACACCATCTACTAATTCTGATTCCCTTATCGTTATTTTAGTGGGTTTTCAACAAATTCCAACTATCTTATAGACAATTATAATATACCACATTTTAGGCATTTTGTAAAGAAAACAAAAAAGAGTAAGTTTAACTTTACTCTTTTATTACGGATTTAATCTATTTGGTCCTCTAAACACAAACATAGTTTCTTTTAAGCTTGGTAATCCAAGAAGTAACATAGTTAATCTATCTACTCCGATTGCAAATCCACCATGTGGAGGGCATCCTGATTTAAAGAATTCTAAGTAGAATTCAACATCCTTAGTTAATCCTTTTTCTTCAGCATTCTTTCTTAATTCTTCATATCTATGTTCTCTTTGAGATCCACTAGTTATTTCAGTACCTCTCCATATTAAGTCATATCCAAGAGGTTTATCATTATCTCTCATATGATAGAAAGGTCTCTTTGTCTTTGAATAATCAGTTATGAATATAAATTCATTACCATATTTTTCCACAGCAAACTTACTAGTCAATTTTTCTGTTTCTGCATTCATATCACCAATATCTTCAGTTGGTATTTCATAACCATATCTATCATGTAATTCTTTATATAAATCTTGCAATTTAATTCTTGGGAATGGTTTAGTAGGAATAATTACTTCAGTATTAAATATTTCATTTATTTCTTTTTCATATTTTTCTTTTACTTTAGTTAAACCTGCGATTATTAAATTTTCTTCTAAATCCATTACATCTTCATAAGAATTAATATATGCAAATTCAACATCAAATGAAGTATATTCAGTTGCATGTCTATATGTATTAGAGTTTTCTGCTCTAAAACATGGTGCAACTTCAAATACTCTTTCTAGTCCAGATACTATAGCCATTTGTTTATAGAATTGTGGACTTTGAGCTAAATATGCTTTTCTATCAAAATAAGATACTTCAAAAACTTCTGATCCTGATTCAGATGCAGTACCTATTAATTTAGGTGTATGTATTTCAGTAAAATCTTCAGAATATAAGTATTCTCTCATACCTTCTACTAAAGTACTTTGAATCTTAAGCATTAATTGATTTTTTTCAGTCTTTAAATCAATCCATCTATAATCAAGTCTTGTATCTAGATTAGCTCCTTCTTCAAGTGGACTAGCTTCTGCATAAGATAAAATATTTATATCTGTAGGTATAAATTCTTTACCACCTTGTTTAACATATTCACTAAGTTTCATAACACCCTTAGCTTCCATGATTGAATCTTTAAGAACACCTTCTAATTTTTTAGTTAATTCTTCATTACCTTCTTTTTCTATAGAAACTTGAATAAATCCACTTCTATCTTCTAGAACTATAAAGATCATATATTTAGTATCTCTAATCTTATTAATATGCCCCTTAATTAAAGATTCTTTTTCTTCTTCAAGATTCTTTATTAATGTTCTTTCCATTTATTTCACTCCTCTACATATATCTTTTAATTTACAATTATCACACTCTGGTTTTACTGCCTTACAATGATATCTTCCAAATAGAACTAATTGCATATTTCTTCTGTTCCAAACTTCTTTTTTAAATGACTCTCTTAATTTCATTTCAGTTTCAAGAACATCATCATTTTCATTTGCAAGATTTAGTCTCTTACTTACGCGATGGACATGAGTATCCACAGCAAATTGTGGTTCTATATCTAATTCACTTAAAAATAGATTTACTGTCTTTCTACCAACACCCGGTAAGTTTTCTAATTCTTCTCTTGTTTTAGGAACTATACCATTATATTTAGTTACTAAAGTAGTAGCTATTTCTTTTATACAATTGGCTTTTCTATTATAGTTACCTAGTGAACGAATTATTGTTTTTAAATCTTCAATATCTGCTTCAGATAAAGACACTAAAGAATTATATTTAGCATATAATTCTTTGGTTACCATATTAACTCTTTTATCTGTTGTTTGTGCAGATAACATGATATTTATTAATAATTCATATTCATTAGAATAATCAAGTTCACATTTTGGATTTGGATATAATTCATCCAAATATTCTTCTATTTTATTAATCATTATATATTCACATCTAGAAAATCTATTAGATTATCTCTTTCTATTTTAGTTTCTTCTTTTGTTAAATTATCTCTAACTGTTAGTTTATTAGATTTAACTTCATCTTCTCCAATTATAATTACAAATTTAGCATTATATCTATCTGCTTCTTTAAATTTAGCAGGCATTTTTTTACCAGTAAAATCCATATCTACTTTAAATGCATTATCTCTTAAAGATGACATTAATTCTATAGCATAATTATTTTCATTTTCTGATACTGGTAATATATATGCATCTATAGAATCATCATCAATTACTTTAATATCTTCTTCATCTAATATTTGAATAACTCTATTAACACCTATTGCAAAACCAACTGCTGGTAATTCAGGTCCACCTAGTGTAGAAGTTAATGTATCATATCTTCCCCCTCCACCAAGAGCAGAACTTTCATTAAATACTACTTCAAATACTGTATCATTATAATAATCTAGTCCTCTAACTAGAGTATCATCAATTACATATTCTATACCTAATGATTTTAGACCATCTAATACTTTATTTAAATATTCTTTTGATTCTTCTGATAAATATTCTCCTATTTTTGGAGCATTCTTAATACAATCTTTATCAGCATCAGTTTTACAATCTAATATTCTTAAAGTATTCTTTTCATATCTTGCTTTACAATCTTCACAAAGATCATCTATATATGGTTTAAAGTATTCTCTTAAAGCAGCCATATAATTATTTCTATCTTCTGCTTTACCTATAGAATTAATTTTTACTTTAATTCCTTTTAAACCTATTCTTTCATAAAATTTAACCATAAATGATATAGCATTAACATCCATTAAAGGAGAATTATCTCCGAATATTTCTACACCTGCTTGATAGAATTCTCTAAGTCTACCTGATTGAGGTCTTTCATATCTATACATTTTGCCAAAATAACATAATTTAAGTGGTAATGTTGTATACATTTTATTTTCTAATACAGATCTAACTATACCTGCAGTTCCTTCTGGTCTTAAAGTTATATCTCTATCTCCTCTATCTTTAAAGTCATAAGTTTCTTTAGTAACTATATCAGTACCTTCACCTACACCTCTATGGAAAACTTCACTTGATTCAAATATTGGTGTTTCAATATAACCAATATTGTATTCATCACATAAATCATCAAAAATTCTTTTGATGTAATTTAATTTCTTATAATATTCTCCATAGATATCTATTGTACCTTTTGGTCTTTGCATAAAAATCACTTCCTAAGAGTAATTATAACATAAAAAAAGCAATTATATTATAATAATTGCTTTATTTTATTTACATTGTTCATTATTTATTATTGAGGAAATAATATTACTTGTCTTCTTAGAAAACATTCTTATTTCTTTTTCAAGATCCAAATATTCTTTTACTCCTTCTATTTGGAATAATTTTTTTCTTAATTCTATTATTTCTTCATTAGAAGGATTTTCTATTTTATTGAATTCATCAATTAAAGAATTATATTCTTTATTATTCTTAATTTGTTTTTCCAATTCTTTAAATCTTTTTATTTCCTCAGAATTATCTATTTTGTTAATTATATCTTGTTGTTTTTGTAGCATTAACGGAAACCGCCTCCGCCGCCTCCGCCACCGAAGGAACCGCCGCCTCCGCCGCCAGAAGAGAATCCTCCTCCACCGCCAGAATAAGAGCTAGCTCTAGCTACAGCAGCTGATTTAGCAGCAGCAGTAGATATACCATTATTACTTAATGTTCTAATGAATACTAAATCACTATAATCGAAGTTTTGAGTATTCATAGCTTCAATAACTTCTGGATATAATTTCTTAAATTGTTCAGCAACTTCATCAGCCATTCCAAATATTTGAGCATACATTAAATATTCATCCCAAAGTTTTACATCAATTGGTTCTTTTTCATTAATTTTTGTAAATTCTTTAAAGAAGTTCTTTAATCCTGCCATTTGTTCAGCTTCTGTCATCATTGAATCATCTACTAAATATTTATTAGTTAATGTTAAGAATCCACTCTTAGTTACAGTTGCTTTTCCTTCATTAACTAGCATTTTACTTTCATATTCTAATACATCTTTAAACCAATTAAGAATCTTAGAATAATTATTTCTACACCAAGTAGAGAATTCATCCTTTTCTAGTTTACCATCTTTACTAGCAGTTACCATCCAATTATATAATTTATCTTCCATTTCATTAGAATTTGGAGCTTTATTAAATATGATATTTGCTTCACTCTTAGTAGAAAAGATACCCTTTTTATCTATTTTTTCTACTCTAACATTATCATTCTTAATCCATTTAAGAAGTACTGCTCCTAAGAAGTTTTCTTTCTTTTTATCTAGATTATAATGATATGCTACCCAGTATGCTCTTATTAAATCTTTGTTACATGGTATTTCTCTAAAATTAGGTACATCTTTTCTGACTTTATTACCTGCTGGTCCAAAAGTACATTTATTATAATAATTTTGACCTGCATTTTTACCAAATACTGCTGCTAAAATAGTAATTAATATCCATGGTCCAATACTAAATAACATTCCCAAAATTATATAAAAGATGTCTTTAAACTTTTCTTGTTTATATTTTTGAGCACCATCTTCTGCCATTTTTAAATAATGATCAAAGTCACCTTCAATTACATTATTTTTATTAAATGTATCCTTAGGAAATTTAACTAAGATAGTTAAATATTCATCACTATCTAATTGTTTCCCATCAGTAGTCATTTCAACATATCCATCATATACATAGCATGGAGCGCCTTTTTTACCATAACCCCATACATCTAATGTATCTTCATATCTAAAATCACTATAGATTTTAATATATACATTTTGTGGTTCAACACTAAAATCATGTGGTAATAAAGTCCAATAAATCATATCAGCATCTTCTAGATTTGCTACAAATTTATTAATTCTATATTTAACTTCATATTTATGATCACCATAATTAGTTAAACCATAGCATACATCAACTTCATTACCAGTTTTATATATTCCAGCTTTGTATGCTTTTTCTGATAATCCTCTATCAACATCCCAATAGTAATCCACAGTATAAGGTTCTCCATCCATTGAAGCACTTAATACTTCAATCGAAGAATTACCTATATTAAAATATGGGTGATATCCTTCAGTTCCTTGGCTAACATATGCATCCCAAGTTTCAGTAATAGTAGCATTACCATCTTTATCTACATAGATATCCATATCTATTTTAGATATACTATTTGCATTAACTTTAATAAAAGGAATAACTATTAATAAAAGTCCTAATATTATTTTTTTAAAATGTTTCATATTACCTCCTTATATCTTAAAAAAAGGATTACTAAGTAATCCTATAAATTAAAATTCAACTTTAACATTTTTTCTATCTTCTTCAGATGCTTCGAAGAATTTTTCTTTTTCAAAATGGAATAATCCAGCAACTATATTACTTGGAACCATTTCGCATTTATTGTTATAAGCAAGTACAGAATCATTATAGAATTGTCTAGCATAGCTAATTTTTTCTTCAACGTCTTTTAATTGAGCTTGTAAGTCTAAGAAGTTTTCATTAGCTTTTAATTCTGGATAATTTTCTGCTAAAGCAAATAATTTGTTTAAAGCTGCAGTCATTTGTTTATCAGCTTCACCTTTTTCTTCAACAGTATTAGCTGTTAAATAAGTGTTTCTAGCTTTAACTACATCTTCAAATGTTCCTTTTTCATGTTTAGCATAACCTTTTACAGTTTCTACTAAGTTTGGAATTAAATCCGCTCTCTTTTTTAATTGTACATCAATTTGACTAAATTGATCTCTTACTTTATTTCTTAATTGAATTAAAGCATTATAATTTGTAACGATAAATCCAATTATTAAAAGAATAATTGCAACTACCGCAATGATAATATATAGCATATTACACCTCTAACCTTTCGAAAATTATATTACCATATTTTTAACTTTTTTTCAAGATATAGACTGAAAAAAGTAGTGTTAAAACACTACTTTTCTATTTCATTAATAATTGTAATAATCATTGGTTTACATTCTGTTTCTTCAAATAAGAATTTACCAAGTACATCTCTTATATCAGTTTTAATTTTATTAAAATCAACATAACTATTAGATATATTAGAATTAATAATCTTTAAAGATATATCTTTTATTTGGTCTATAAATTCTGCATTTTCTTTTACATATATAAATCCTCTAGTAATTATTTCAGGACCTGCAAGAATAGCTTTAGTCTTTTTACTTAGAGTAGCACATACTATTACTATTCCGTTTTCAGATAGTAATTCTCTATCTTTTAAAACTAATTCTCCAATATCTTTAGATGAATTACCATCTATTAAGATATCATTTATTTTAACTTTCTCTGGTTCTTCTACTAATTTACCATTTTCAAATGTTACTACTTCACCATTTAATTTTAATATTATATTTTCTTTTGGTATACCCATATCATATGCTATATCTGCATTAGCAACCATATGTCTATATTCAGCCATAACAGGCATATAATATTTTGGTTTCATTAAGTTAAGCATTAACATTATATCTTCAATTGAAGCATGATTAAGTAAATGCTTTTTAGGATCTAAGCTTATTGTTTTAGCACCTTTTTTAGCTATTTCATCACTTAATCTTACTGCCATCATTTCATTAGTAGTAGATACTGGATCTAGATAGAATACAGTATCTGTAGGTAATATCTTAATATATTTATCATAACCATTTACTATTCTTTCTAAGTTAACAAATGGTTTTTCATTCTCATTAGATATAAGAATAACAGCATCTTTATCTTCAACATTATTTAAAGATCCAATTCTTTCTTTATTAAATGTTACATATCCATTATCTATAACATAGTTAATTAATTCTTGTAACATCTTACCCATAATAACTACTCTTCTTTGAGTTTGTTCTATTTCAGTAAGTAATTCTTGTAATCTAGATATATGTGCAGAGAATACAGTAATTATTACTCTACCTTCATTATGTTCAAGTATTTCATTAACTTTATCAGATATTCTATTATTTGGAACAGTATATCCTTGTTTATCAGCATATTCACTTTCAGATAATAAACATAATACTTTTTGTTTCCCTACATATGCAAGTTTACCAATATCTGTTTCATAAGATCCACTCATAGATGAATCAAATACATAGTTACCTGTATATACAATTGCTCCATCAGGAGTATTTAATACATATCCAACATTATCTGGTATAGAGTGTGTTAATCTAACAGGAAATATACTGCATTTACCAAAATCTATCTTTTTATAAGCATCTATTTCATGAAGATTATTAAATTCTATTCCTTGATCATTTAATCTTCTTCTTATAACATCACATGTAAATTTTAATGAATATATAGGAATATCCTTTAATTCTTTAATAATATCTGGAATTGCTCCCATACTTTTATTATGTCCATGTGTAACAAATATACCTTTTATTCTTTTAATATTTTCTTTTAAAAATGTAAAGTCTGGAATAATATAATCTACTCCAAGCATCTTCTCATTAGCGTACTTTAACCCCGCATCAAAAATGAATAAATCATTATCCACATCTACGACGTACATATTTTTTCCGTTCTCATTAAGTCCGCCCAAACTAAAAATTTTAATTTTACTCATAATTTCTCCTTTCATAAAAATTTAATTAAAGAATCAAGCAAATATATTATATCAAAAAAAAGTAAATATTCAAAATATTTACTTAAAAATTATTTTTAATTGTCGCTGCTTGTAAATCAGTAGAATTACTTTTATCATAATAATCATTTATTTCTATTATACCTTTAATAGATTCAATTGCAGCCTCTTTAGAATAGCCTTGTTTTAATCTAACTTTTGCTATTGCTCTTAGTACTTTTTCAAACATAGGATTTGCATTACGTACTATTTTTCTACGTGGATTTGGCAATATCTCTGTTCCTTCAAAAAACTCTGGTTCATACGGCATATTTTCTCCTTTAAATATGCTTTGATAATCTGCAATTGGTACTAAGAAGCATCTATATAATGATAAATTATCATAGTATTTTTCAATAGTATCTGTTTCTTCCTTTTCTATAGAAGGTATAATTTTTTCATTACCGTTTTCATCAACTACTTTAACAATATCTCTAGCGCTATCAAAAGTAGCATCTATCGCAAAGAATTCATCTATACCATATTTTTCATCTTTTAATTTAATTAAATTCCTATAGTGCCAATCCATCTGATCTTTTTGAGACTCTGATGGAGATGTTGTAAGAATAGACATAGTTTTTATTCCTAATTCATTTAATAATTGCTCTAAGAGTAAGGAATAACCTACACAAACAATATGATTTGTTTTAATAATTTTATCTATACGTCTTGATTCATCAGGTTTTTCAGATTCATTATATTCAAATGATTTAATTAAATCATATGCATATACTAATTGTTCTAGAGGTGATAAATTAGAATCTAATATAAGGTTCTTATAATAATTAATTGTCGCTCTCATAGTAATAAAATCATCTGTATTATCTAGTTTATAAGAAAGCTCAGTTCCATATCTTACTTCTAACTTATATTTTCCCTCTAATTCTTTAAGGATATCTATATCGTCATAATCTCTATTTTCAAGGTTAACTACTATCTTATCTGGTTTTATATTTGAGTCATAAAAACTTTCTATTGCATTTTTTAATTCTTTTATATTTGAAAAATTTGAAAAAACTATAATTTTCTGTGGATCTAACATTGGTCGTCTAACTCTACTATATTCAATCATAATAGAATTATAATAATGTAATATATCCCAATCTTTATATTCTTTCCCCTTTTCTTTTTTAGCTATATAAAGTGTATCTGTATCACTTATGTCTATTTTTGATAATACTTCTTTAATTCTTTCATACGGTTTATCACATATAATACCGCTTATTATTTTCGCTTTTAGTTTTTCAGTAGCATTTGAATCAATAATTGCATCTGGTTTATAAGAATCCTCTAATAGTATAGCACCATCATCAATAAGTTTATTTATTTCTTCATTAGGAATTTCCAATGCCATAGTATCACCTATAGTAATTATAACATAAAAAAAGAAGATTACTCTTCTTTTTAATTACCAAAAGCATCCATTATTTTTTTATGTATTTCTGGTTCACAATAATCTATAGCATTCATAGCTTCTTCTAATGCTTTTTTATATTCACCATCTCTAAATAATTTTTCTGCTTGCATAAGTCCTACATTAACTTGTTCTTTAACGCTTCTATATCTATTACCATAAACTATTGTTTCTTCAGCCATCATTACATATTTTAATAAATCATTAGTAGTATTAAATACTTTAAATGCTAAATCTCTAGCAGTATCTACTCTTATATTTAGAGTATCTATATTAATTGGTTTTTTATTTAATTCTTTATTTATTTCTCTTATTGCTTCTTTAGCATCATCAAGTTCTACATAATAATTAGTAGGTATTACAGGAATATTATATAATCTAATTCTATTTTTAGCTTTCTTAATTAGATCATTAATAGAATCTAATTGTTCTCTTGCTCTAGATTCATCTTCCTTCATATTACCTATATTTTGTACATCATAATCTAAACTTTCATCTATTTTAGATAATTTAATAATTAAATAATCTAATTCTTTGCAAAGTTTAGTATATGGGAATGAATGATTATTATTACAATCTTTCAATTCTTTATAACTAATTTTTATGCTATCAACTTCTTTAGATATAACTTCTATTCTATTAATATCTTCTTCTGATAAAGAATAATTAGTCTTAAAGTCTTTAATTTGAGATACTAAACCATTAACTATTTTAGTAGTTCTAGCAAGTTTATAATCAAATGATTTCATATCATCTTCAAATTTAGTTCTTGCTAATTTTTCTTTATCAAAATCATTATATAAAGAATCAAAATAACTAATAATAGTTTTAAGTTCAAATACTACATCTTCTAGATTTAATACTTTTACTCTATCTAATATATCATTTAATTTTTTATTAGTTTCTGCAATATTATAATCTACATTTAAATAATCTAATTGATACATATCTCTAGTCATTTCAATATAGATTTGAGATATATCTTCTATTTTACTAGGAATTAATTCATGACACATAATTAATACTGCAGGCACTTCTTTAATAACATATGAAATGTGCTCTACCATTTCATCTATTCCCTTAACAATATAGTTTATTTCATCATAATCTTTCTTTTCCATTGCAACTTCAAATTCAGAGAATCTCTTCTCTATATTTTCAAATTGTAATTCAATGGCTTCTCCTACTTCACCATAAGAAGATTCATCTCTTTCATATTCCGATTTAATAACTCTATAATCTGATTTAAGTTTAACTATTCTTTCTCTATTTCTTTCTTCAGATAAAGTTATTTCTTTTATTTCTCCAAGAAGTTTATTAGTTTTTTCATTTAATTTATATATTTTAAGTTCTATATCTGCAAGTAAAGGTCTTAATTCTTTATAATTTCTTTTATCGATACAAGCATCTGCTTCAAGTAACATATCTGTAACTTTAGGTATATCATTATTTCTAATGCTATCGAACTTTTCTTGCCATTCATCAAATCTAATCTTTGTTTTATCATCTTTAACAAGGCTCTCTGCTTTAGAAAGTTCATTAAGAATTGGTGTACTTAATACCATATTCTTATCTCTTTCTAATTTATTTATCTTATTAGTTAATGCTTTTTTTAATCTGACATTCTTAATTATCAAAACAACAATAGCTAATATAATAACAACGATATATACTGAAACAATAATTAATTTGTCCATATAACACCTCTATTATTATTAATTTTACCACATTTTAGTCTAATATTCGATAATTATAGTATTTTTTTTAAAATTTCCTTTGTCTATACCAAAAAAGCCTTGACTTATAAGGGTTTTTATTATATTATTAATACTGCAAACATTTTGTAGTCGTTTATTTTATTTGTGATGTGTTATTGTACGCTTAGTGTTACAAGTACTATGCCTTTAACTACACATAGAAAAGTATTAAAAATAACACCCTATGAATGAAATAAATATACTAAAGTTTGAAATATAGTAAAGGAGGAAATGTGTATGTCAAGATATACTGGATCAGCTTATAAGAAATCAAGAAGAGTTGGTTTTTCAACACTTGAAAATGGTAAAGATTTAGCTAAAAGACCTTATAGACCAGGACAACATGGTCAAGATAGAAAAGCTAAACCATCTAACTATGCAGAACAATTAAATGAAAAACAAAAAGTTAAATTCACTTATGGTTTAACTGAAAAACAATTCCACCAATTATTCTTAAAGGCTGGAAAACTTGAAGGTATTCATGGTGAAAACTTCTTAAAACTTCTTGAAAGTAGATTAGATAATGTTGCATATAGAATGGGATTATCTAAAACTAGAAGAGGAGCTAGACAAGTTGTTAACCATGGTCATTTATTAGTAAATGGTAAAAAAGTTAATATACCTTCATATCTAGTTCAACCTGGTGATGTAATTTCTGTTAAAGAAGCATCAAAAGAACATAAAGCTATTAAAGAAAGTTTAGAAGCTATTAATTCTACAGTTGCTTATGTTAATTTTGATAAAGCTAAAATGGAAGGAACTTTCGTAAGATATCCTGAAAGAAGCGAATTAAGTGCAGAAATTAATGAACCTCTTATCGTTGAATATTATAGTAGATAATAAAAAGAACTCAATTGAGTTCTTTTTTTAATTCCATAATTTATTTGGGTATTCTCCATCTTCAATCAATTTATTGATAGCATCTTTAACACCATCAAGATCTTCCCTATAAGTAACTCCATACCAAGAGGCATTTGTATTTAATACTTTTATCTTCTTACCTTCCTCTATTGCCTTTTCCATTTCTGTAGGTATCAAAAATTCACATGATTCTAAGTTATTTTCATTTTCTTTAAAGAATTCATTCATTCTTCTTTCAAGAAATGGAAATATAGATAAATCAAAAGTCAACATATTCATAGAAACATAATCATCTTTTTGAACTTCATATTCCTTCCCTGTTCCTAATGATTTAGCAATTATTTTATCTCCTTGATATTCTAATTTACTTTCATCAATTGAAAGTAAATTGCCATCTTTTTCTTTTATAACTCCTCTTTTAACTGAACCATTTTTAGTCATTGTATTATCTGCAAGATAGCCAATAGTAGAATACTTGTCTTCATTATTACTTTGAAGAAAATCTCTTGCTACAAAATATGATTCTCTACCATAGAAATCATCTGCATTAATAACTAGAAATGGTCCTGTTATTTTATCTTTTGCTTCATATATGGCTTGTGCAGTTCCCCATGGTTTAACTCTTTCTTCTGGAATTTTAACAAATGATGGAATATCTTCCATTTTTTGGAATACATATTCTACATCCATATGTGGTTCTACTCTTTTACCAATAGTTTCTTTAAATACTTCATAGTTTTCTTCTTTTATGATAAATACTACTTTATCAAATCCTGCTTTTTTAGCGTCATATACTGAGTAATCAATAATAAATTCCCCATTTGGACCGACTGGTTCAATTTGTTTTAAACCACCAAATCTACTGCCCATTCCTGCAGCCATAATTAATAATTCCATTAAATCCCTACTTTCTTTATAGCTTTATGATTCTTTAATAGTTTTTTAACTCCTGCTTTAGAAAAAGCGATTGTAGCTATAGAACCATCTATATCCATAACAACACCTTTTCCATATTTATCATGTTCTATTAAATCTCCAGCTTTTATATCATTATCTACTATCATATCTTCTCTATTTATCTTTTTAGAGAATATTGGTTCTTTCTTTTCTTGATCAAGTAAATCATCTCCTATTTCAGCGATAAATCTACTTGGTACATTTGATGAAATCTTACCATAAAGAAGTCTACTTCTTGCATTGATTATATATAATTTCTTTCTTGCTCTTGTTATTGCAACATAACATAGTCTTCTTTCTTCTTCTAATTCATCAGCAGAATTCATTGAGTTTAGATGTGGAAATAATCCTTCTTCTACTCCAATCACAAATACATAATCAAATTCTAGTCCTTTAACTGCATGCATAGTCATTAAAGTAACTTTATCATTACCATCTTCTTGTTTTTCTGATGCATCAGTTACTAGACTTATTTCATCTAAGAAATCTCCAAGAGATGCTATTCCATCTACTTCCTCAACTGTTCTAGTAATAGATTTAAATTCTTCTAAGTTCTCTAATCTTATATCTGCTTCTAGAGTCTTTTCACTTTTTAATGATTCTCTAATACCAGTCTTATCAAGTACTAAATCTACAAATTCAGTTAAAGACATCTTTTCAGATTCTTTTTTTAATTCTTCAATTATATTTTTAAATTCTAATTCTTTACCAGATTCAATAGCATCATATAAAGAACAATTATTTTGATTAGATACCATTGTTAATTCTTCAATTGTTTTAGTACCTATTCCTCTTTTTGGATAATTAATTACTCTAAGTAATGATACATCATCTTTTTCATTGTGGATAAGTTTTAAATAACTAAGTAAGTCTTTAATTTCTTTTCTTTGATAGAATGCAAATGAACCCACTATTCTATAAGAAATATTATTTTCTAAGAATGCATCTTCTATACCTCTACTTTGTGCATTAGCTCTATATAAAACACATATATCATTAGGATTAACACCTTCATCAAGTAATTTTTTTATTTCTTTTATGACATAGAAAGATTCATCTTTTTCATCAAATGCTTTATAGTAAGTAATCTTATTACCATCTTCATTTTCTGTCCAAAGATTTTTTTCTTTCCTTAGTTTATTATTCTTAATAACATTATTAGCTGCTTTTAATATAGTTTTAGTAGATCTATAGTTTTCATCTAGTATAACTACTTTAGCATCTTCATAATCTTTTTCAAAATTAAGAATATTCTTATAGTCTGCACCTCTCCAAGTAAATATAGCTTGATCATTATCACCCACTACAGTAATATTTTTATATTTAGCACTAATTAATTTACTTAATATATATTGAGGTTTATTTGTATCTTGATATTCATCTATAAATACATATTTATATTGTTCTTGATATTTTTGTAATACTTCTTTATGTTCATTAAATAATTTTAATGGAAGAATTAATAAATCATCAAAATCAATTGCATTACTTCTTTGTAATTCTTTTTCATATTCTTCATATACTTTTAATACTACTTCATCATAATCGTTATATACAAATTTTTTAAAGTCTTCTACTCCGACCATTTCATTCTTATTAGAAGAAATAGATGATTTAATTGCTCTATAATTATATTTAGAAGAATCTATATCATAATCTTTCATTATCTTTTTAATAACAGTTTCTGAATCAGATGCATCAAGTATAGTGAAATTAGATTCATAACCAAGTAAATCATAATTTTCTTTTAATATCTTTAACCCAAATGAATGGAATGTAGATATTTGTATTAAAAAAGCTTCTCTACCTATTAATGAAAATATTCTATCTTTCATTTCTTTAGCAGCTTTATTTGTAAAAGTAATTGCTAATATATTTTTAGGTGATATATCTCTTTCTTCTAGTAAATATGCTACTTTAGTTGTTAATACTTTTGTCTTACCAGAACCTGCTCCTGCTAGGACTAACATTGGTCCATCTAAGGTTTTAATTGCATCAAGTTGTCTATTATTTAGTCCTTCTAAATTCATTATTATCACCAATTATATTGTACCATATTTATGGTTAATTTTAGTTAAAAATATGGCATAAAAATATATTTTATGCTATTATATAAATGAAGGAGTATTTAGGTTTACCTAAATGCCTACCTTTTTGGGTGGACGCTTAAGCTAGCTTAAGTGTCATTTTTTTATTTCTACTATTATTAGTAATAGGAGTAATAATAGGATACATGAAAAGAGAAGAACTCTTAAGACGTAAATACGCTTTTTCATGATACCACCTCCTTTCTAGAATGGAAGGTAGACACTTAGCAATAAATACTCCATATATTATATTCGCGAAAAAAAGAAAAATTCCCCCAGTTCACATAAAAAAAGAAGCCTATTTCATAGACTTCTTTTTACTGTTTTCATGGCTAAATGAATCTAATCCAAATTTTTGGGCTATTTCTTCATCACTAGTACCTTTTTTTATTTCATCTATAATTTGCTTATAGCTTTCACAAACGGTTTCCATTTTCTTTTCTAATTCATTATTATTTGTGCTTTCTCCTGTGGATCCTTTAATAAAATAAGTATCACTCATGCTTCCGGCAAAATCAATTTCGTCAATATTATAAGCTCTTAATGTTCCTGTTTTATGTGCATTATAACCCCACATCATTTCATCTGGAAAAGCATCTTGTGGATTATCATATATACTAAAAAATACAACTCCATCTCCAACTACTCTTCCTTTATATTTTTTGAATATTCCTTCAACTAAATTGAAATTTCCAACATCATCAATATTAAGCGTTTCATTTACTGGTAGACCATATTCTTTTAATAATGCTACCCTTTCATTATATTGATCAATTCTTTCTTGATTAGTCATATCAAAAATCCTCCTAATAATAGTATATCATAAAAAAAATTGTTGGAATATTCTAAAAAAACCGAATGTAGATTAATTGTAAACAAAAAAGACTCATTTGAGTCTTTTTTATTTGTTTACTACTTTTTGTAATATTGATTCTTCTCTATGAGCTTCTTCAATTTGTAACGCAAGTACTCTTGAATTATGCCTTCTAGCATTAACATTTGTTAATGCTCTTCTATAGTCTTCCATATCTTTTAACATACCCCATGCACCGAGAGAAGCATATATTGTTTGCTTATATGTACCTTCTCTAGTATCATTAATTGTACCTGCTAAGGATTCAAGCACTTTATTAGATATTATTTTCGCCATAGGTTTAAAATATGTATGAACTGCATTTTGATATCTTGTATCTTCGATAAATCTTAAATCTACATAGTTTATACCATATTTTTTACATAATTCTTCTAAATTAGAATTATATTCTAATACAAACTCATGGAATGGTATATCATATTCCCTTGTTTTAGAATATAAATATGCTCCTAGAGCTGCTACTCTACTTTGGTCATTTAAACCTAGGATTTTATCAAAGTTTCTTTTATGACTATCCATTAATCTAGTCATACTTTCTACTCTTTGTTCACCCTTTGTTCTATCTGCAGAGTAATCATAGATTTCTCTTTCATTGTAATAAAGGTTCTTAGCATTAAATGGATTTATCCAAAATTCAGACATAATATCATTTATTCCAGAAGAATATAGTATTATAGGTTCATTACTATTACGTATTGAACTAGATAATCTAAATTTATCTTTATCTTCTCTATCTTCATATGTTCTTAAAAGTAATTTACTTGCAAGGTTTCCAATATGTTCACTGAATAGTGATTCTTCTGCATCTTTTCCTAAGAAAGATTCTCCAATTGCATGTTTAACCTCAGTAATTGTTCCATATTGTTGTATTTGTTCAAGTTCTTTTTGAGATAAATTATTATCTATATAGTAATCTATATGTCTCATTTTATTAAAAAACATTGAAAATGCATTAAATACATCAATTCTATATTCTTCACTTTGTAATGCTTCTTTCATAAAAGTTAAACAACTCTTTTGAAGATTATAGCATCTGTCATCATTTAACCCCACGATTAACAAATGTCCATCTGCATTTTCTTCATAGTGTTGACGTATAATTTTTGAACTTTCTTCGTTTTTACTCATAATAACTCCCTTTGATGAATCTGTATTCTACTATTTTATCATAAAATTGTCAAAAAAAAAGACTGGTTAAGTCTTTTTTATTTATTTAAATAATTAATTGCATCTAGAGCAGCTATTGTACCATCTGCTACTGCAATAGTAATTTGAGCATATTTCTTAGTTCTTGAATCACCTGCTACAAATATACCTGGTACTTTAGTAGTTCCATCTTCAGATACTAAGTATCCTCTTTGATCTACATCTAATTTACCATTAACAAACCCATTTTGAGGAATTAATCCTATATTTAAGAATAATCCATCTAATTTAAGAGTTTGCATCTTTCCATCTGCTTCTAGTTTTACTCCTGTTAATGTATCATCTTCATATAAATATTCTTTAATACCTGAATTATAGATAATGTCTACATTATTACATTTTTCTAATTTATTAGCTAAATCTTGTTCACATGTTAAATGATCTAAGTTTTGTAATATAGTTACATGCTTAGCTATATTAGACATAGAATAAGCATTTATGCAAGCAGAATTACCTCCACCTACTATAGCTACATCTTTATCTTTATAGAAAGGTCCATCACATGCTACACAGAAATGTATTCCATGACCTATTAATTCTTTTTCATGAGGAAGATTTAGTGTTCTATAAGAAGAACCACTTGCGATAATTATTGTTTTGGCTTTATATGTATTATCTTCTGTGATTACTTCTTTTATATCACCATCTACTTTGATGTCAGTTACTTCTTCTATTTCGAAATCTACTCCTAGTTCATCTACTTGATCAAACATAGCACTTGTTAAGTCTGATCCAGAGATAGCTTTAAAACCAGGATAATTTTCTATTAGGGGTGTAGAAGAAGCAGTTCCACCAACTGTTTCTTTCTCTATAATTAATACTTTTCTTCCATCTCTTAGAAGATAAAGGGCACTAGCAAGTCCTGCTGGCCCTCCTCCAATTATAATAGTATCGTATATCATATTATTTCTCTTCTATAAATTTCTTAATATTAGATACATTTTCGATTAATTTAGATTCACCATTAGCATTAACTACTAATGTTGGAGCTTTTTTAACACCATATTGTTTTGTCATATCTGGCATTTCTTCTGCATCAACAAATTCATATGGCATAGATGCTTTTTCTAATAATTTTTTAGCCATTTTACAATTTGGACAAGTCTTTGTACCAAATAGTAATAAACCATCTTTAGCATCACTCTTTAGAATTTTTTTAGCAGATGCCTTTGGAACGTTTTTCTTTTTAGGTTCACAATTGCATCCATCAACTTTATATTCTTTTCTCATTTCATATTCTTTAGTCTTACCATCATTCCAGTTCTTTACTGGTCTATAGTAACCAGTTATTCTAGAATATACTTCTGTTTCTTCATTACAGATAGGACATTTCCATACTTCACCAGTTATATATCCATGGTTCTTACATACAGAATATGTTGGAGAAATTGTATAATATGGTAATTTATAGTTTTCTGCAATCTTTCTAACTAAGCTTGCACAAGTCTTCCAATCAGACATTCTTTCTCCAAGGAATGTATGGAATACAGTTCCTGAAGTATATAATGTTTGTAATTCATCTTGAATATCAAGAGCTTTGAATATATCATCAGTATAACCTACTGGTAAGTGTGATGAGTTTGTATAGTATGGAGTATCATCATCAGATGCAGTTATTATATCTGGATATAAACTCTTATCTTTCTTAGCTAATCTATAAGATGTAGATTCAGCAGGTGTAGCTTCTAAGTTATATAAATCTCCATATTGTTCTTGGTAATCAGATAATTTTTCTCTCATGAAGTTAAGAACTTTCTTAGTCCATTTTTGAGCTTTTTCATGAGTTAAATCTTCCCCAACCCATTTAGCATTTAGAGAAGCTTCGTTCATACCTACTAAACCAATTGTTGAGAAGTGGTTACTGAATGTTCCTAAATATCTCTTAGTATAAGGATATAATCCTTCTTCAAGTAACTTAGTAACAACATCTCTTTTAATTTTTAATGATTTAGCAGCTAAATCCATTAAATGAGTTAATCTTTCAAAGAATTCATCTTCATTCTTTGATAAATATGCAATACGTGGCATATTAATTGTTACAACACCGATAGATCCAGTTGATTCACCTGAACCAAAGTATCCACCTGATTTCTTTCTAAGTTCTCTTAAGTCTAGTCTTAATCTACAACACATAGATCTAACATCGCTTGGTTCCATATCACTATTAATATAGTTTGAGAAATATGGAGTACCATACTTAGCAGTCATTTCAAATAATAATTTATTATTTTCTGTTTCTTTCCAGTTAAAATCTCTAGTTATTGAATATGTTGGGATTGGATATTGGAATCCTCTACCATTAGCATCTCCTTCAATCATGATTTCGATAAATGCTTTATTTACCATATCCATTTCTTTTTGACAATCTTTATATTTGAAGTCCATTTCTTGTCCACCGATAATAGCATTTAATTCTGCTAAGTCGTTTGGAACTGTCCAGTCTAATGTAATATTAGTGAATGGAGCTTGTGTACCCCAACGAGAAGGTGTATTAACACCATATACAAATGATTGAATACATTGTTTAACTTGTTTATATGTTAAGTTATCTACTTTTACAAATGGTGCAAGATATGTATCGAATGATGAGAATGCTTGAGCACCAGCCCATTCATTTTGCATTATTCCAAGGAAGTTAACCATTTGGTTTGTTAATGTTGATAAGTGCTTAGCAGGAGATGAAGTTATTTTTCCAGGTACTCCTCCTAAACCTTCTTGAATTAATTGTTTTAATGACCATCCTGCACAGTAACCTGTAAGCATTGATAAGTCATGAATGTGATAATCACAGTTTTTATGAGCATTAGCAATATCTTCTGGATAAACTTCATTTAACCAATAGTTAGCTGTAATAGCTCCAGAGTTAGAAAGAATTAATCCTCCAACTGAATAAGTAACTGTAGAATTTTCTTTAACTCTCCAGTCAGAAACATTTAAGTAACTATCTACTACATTTTTGTAGTCTAACATAGTGCTATTCATATTTCTTTGTTTTTCATGTAACTTTCTATATAAAATATATGCTTTAGCTACATCAGCATAATCAGATTTAATTAATACTGATTCTACTGAATCTTGGATATCTTCTACATCAATAATATCATTTTTGATTTTATCACTAAAATCAGCTGTAACTTTTAATGCTAAGAAGTCTATAACATTCTTATCATAATCTTTTTCTAAGCCTTCAAATGCTTTAATAATAGCATCGCTTATTTTGCTAATTTCAAAATTAACAATTTTTCCGTCTCTTTTTCTAACCTTATACATAATTTCCTCCTATACATATCTCACAGTAACGTTAGATTTTCCCTTAAAATATTCTTTTATATTCTTTAATTCTTCTTCAGTGAATCCTTCCATCTTCTTAGCCTTTACTGTATCTTCCATTCTGAAGTTTTGTAAGTAGTAAGGATCACCGTCAACTAAATCAATCATTTTCTCTAAATCTTCTATAGTATGCATTCCTTTAATTATAGTAGTTCTAAATTCGTGATCAATATTAGATTTTTTAATTAGTTCAATACTCTCTAATAATTTATCAGTATCAATATCTTTCTTGATGACTTTAAAATATTCATTAAATATTGCTTTTATATCCATTGCGATATAATCAACTAATTTATTATCAATAATCTCCTTTAATACTTCTGGTCTATAACCATTAGTATCTAATTTGACTTTGAATCCATATTCTCTTATCTTTTTGATAAATGGTATTAAATCATCCCATATAGTAGGTTCTCCACCAGAGATAACTACACCATCTAGCATATTTTTTCTTTCTTCTAAATAAGAAAATATTTCTTCTTCTTTTATCTCAGGAGCATGACATTCAACTAGATCTCTATTGTAACAATAGTCACAGTCAAAATTGCAACCTGATGTAAATATAATACATGCAAGATTTCCTGGAAAATCTTGAGTTGTTAATTTATTAAATCCGCCTATTCTCAAATATACATCACGCTCTTCTCTCGCTCCCTAGCATCTTCATTTTATTACATAAATTAAAATTATCAATGTTGCAGATGCAACATTAGTGATTTTTTTCAAAAATGTTACAAAGGAGTGTAAATCGAACAAAAATTGTTCTCAATTCTGCAATATAAATATATCATACATGTGTTTGGAGTGCAATATATTTTTTAAAAAAAATTAAATAAAAAAGGAATCTTACGATTCCTTATAATCTAAGCATAAAGAAGGATTTATTCCAAGTGAATAATCACTAAAATCTTTCTTTAAAAACATATAGTATCCACATGCTGCAATCATGGCTGCATTATCTGTACAATAAGCAAGTTTTGGTACTACCAATTTTATATTTTCTTTTTCACATAATTCTTTAAATTTTTCTCTAATTCCACTATTTGCAGATACTCCACCAGCAAGTAATAATTCCTTAACATTATATTCTTTAACCGCTCTCATAGTCTTAGAAGTTAAAGTCTCAATAACTATATTTTCAAAAGAAGTACATAAATCTTCTTTATTAATTTCATTACCTCTTTGTTTTTCGTTATGAACTAAATTTATAACTGCGCTCTTTACTCCACTAAAGCTAAAGTTATAACTATCATTATCCATAGGAACTGGTAAATTATAACTAGGTTTACCTGTTTTACTTAGTTTATCTATTACAGGACCTCCTGGATAAGGTACATCTATTACTCTAGCTACTTTATCAAATGCTTCCCCTACTGAGTCATCTAAAGTACCACCAATCTTTTTAAAAGATAAATCTTCATTCATATATATTATTTCAGTATGTCCACCACTAATAACTAGGCATATAAGTGGAAATTCCATCTTATCTACTAAACTATTAGCATATATATGTCCTGCCATATGATTAACGCCTATTAAAGGTTTATTATGGCATAATGAAAGAGTCTTAGCTGCTTCTAAACCTACAAGTAGTGATCCAGCAAGACCAGGTCCTTTAGTAACTGCAATAGCATCTATATCATCCCAAGAAAGTTTAGATTCAGTAATTGCTTCATCTATTACTATAGTAATACATTCAGCATGAGATCTACTTGCTATTTCAGGTACTACTCCACCAAATTTTTTATGTATATCTATTTGTGATAATGTTTTAGTAACTATTTCTTCATTACCATTTTTAACTATTGAAACAGATGTCTCATCACAACTAGATTCTATACCTAATATATATACATCTTTCATTCTTTCACCTTTAACATTAAAAACGCATCTTCTCCGTTATAATATCCTTTTCTAAGAGTGGTTTCTTTAAAACCTAGACTATTATACATCAAAATTGCATTTTTGTTATTAATATTTACTTCTAAAGTAATATTTTTAACATCTTTATTATCTATAATAGTATTCATTAGTTTTTTAGCTATACCTTTTCTTCTATATTCAGGTGTAACATAAATATCTATTATTTCTGCATTTTCATATAGAATTTGTCCCACAATAAAAGATACATATTTATTATCAATTTTATATGCATAAACCTTAGTATAATCATTAATTATAGGATCATAATTATCTTTATACTCATTAAATAAATCTTTTAATAAACTTATGTCTTTTATTTCTTCTATCATAATTTTTCTTCTACTTCTATTTTCTTTAAATAATTAGGTTTTAAATAATGTGGATTAATTTCAAAATCTTTATAATATTCCATTAATTTAATAACATCTAATTTAGGTTTAATAGTATTTTCTCCTTCTTCTGAGATAATTGCTATTTTTCCTTTTAATTTAGATATATCTTCTTCAAATACTTCTAAATAATTATATTTATCAGTAACTATATCATTATAATCTTTATCATAAATACCATAATATAATCTATTTCCTTTATCTTTAATAATAGATACATAATAATCATAATTATCTAAACTAAATATATATTGTTTTAAAGATGATACTGGTATTACATTAATATTATTTGAATAACAGAATGTTTTACCTACAGTAACTGCAATTCTAGTACCAGTAAATGATCCTGGTCCAGTTACTACATAACACTTATTAACATCACTTGGTTTTAAATTATTTAGTTTTAATCCTTCATCAATAGAAGGAACTAAATATTTAGAATGATCATTATTAGTAGTTATATTTTTTTCATAAATTATTTCATTATCTTTAACTATATAAACAGATAATGTTTTTGAACTTGTATCTAAAAAAAGTGAGATCATAAAACGTCCTCACAAATTTCTTCATACTTTTCTCCATATGGAACAAGTTTTATTATTCTTTTATCTTCTTCAGTTACTTTGAAATAGATATCTAATCTTTCTTCTGGAAGATAATCTTTTATAAGATCAGCCCATTCGATTATGACTACTCCATCTTTATCAAAGTAATCAAGTAGTCCTGTAGATTCAATATCTTTTTCTAATCTATATACATCCATATGATAAAGAGGCATTTCTCCATCTTGATATTCTTTAATAATATTAAATGTAGGAGAAGTTATTGTTTCTTCAATACCTAGTGATGATGCAAATCCTTTAGTAAATACTGTTTTACCTGATCCTAGTTCACCATTTAAACATATAACCATTCCTGGAAATTTTTCTGATTCAATATTTTCTGCAATAGCTATTGTATCAGCTTCTGATTTTGAAATATATTTATATTCATCCATATATATCACCTAACTTAATTATATCAAAAAAAAAGAGTTATACAACAATATACACTCTTTTTTTATATTCTTTACATTATCGCCATATATTAGGATAATTACCATCACCACTATATTGATTAGACATATCTATAATATATTCATATCTATAATAAAATCTACTATATGGTGAAGATATATCATATTGATCCAATACAACTCCTGGAAGTAATGATTCAGTCACATATATATCAGTATCTGTTATCCATGCTATAACTGCTATATGTCCATCCCAACCTATTAAATCTCCTGGTTTAACACTACCTGAATGTAATAAGTCATAATTAATATATTTTAATTCTCCCAGATCAGTCATATCATCTATACCAGTTACTCCAGCTCCTCTATCTCCTGGATCTAATCCCCCATTTTTAAGTATCCATGCTACATATCCAGAACAATCAAATCCGTTTGGATAATATTCTCCTGGGCTACGTGTTCCATCAGAGAACCAGTTCATTAAAGAACATCCCCAAGAACTTGGCCCACTTAATACATTCTTAACTTCATTTTGTTTATCTACCCCTAAATATAATCCTTTATGATACCATCTTCCTTCTCCATCTACAGTTCTTTCTGTATCAGAAAGTCTACCATTTTCATAGAAATAAGGTATCTTATATGGAAATTCCATTGGTAAAAATGTAGCAGCAGCTACTACTCCTGCTCTTGTTCCAGGTCCTGCTTTTTCTACCTCAGAATTTAATATATCATCTAACATATCAACTTGTTCTTTAGTATATACATTACAACCTACTATTTCTTTATCATTATTTAATAATCTTGGTCTTATTAAACTAGTAGAAGTTAATTCAAATTTATCTTCTAAATTATTACTTGTTTTAGCACTAATAGTTACTTTTCCATCACTATTTGCATATATATCTCCATTTTCATTTATAGAAATAATTTCAGGATTAGAAGATCTATAAGTAATACTAGTATCAACATCTCCTACATAATCAATAAAAGCATTAATATTAAAAGATCCCCCTACTGCTACATATTTTCTCTTTTCATTAATTTTAATAGATATAACTTTATCTATATTAAATTTCTTTTTATATTCTATAACTTTATCTTTGTTATATTTTATTTTAATTATATAATCTCCTGTTTTAATATTATAGGTACATTTTTTGTGATTAGTTTTAATCCAATCACTTTCTTCTTTTCCTATAATAAATTTACAATATATGGGATTATTATTATAATTCTTTAAATCAATAGTTACATCTAATGTTTTATCATCATTATAATGATTTGCATAATTATAATTCTTAATTACTGGTTCCTTATTATATATAAGTAAACCAAAAAGTAATACAAGTAGTATTGAAAATAGAATAATTAATATAATAACAAATTTATGTTTTTTCATACTCATATTACTCCTATTATCTAAATTATATCAAAGTTTTAATAAAAAAAGAAGAATTATTCTTCTTCCTTTATTTCTCCATTTGCTAGTTTATCTACTACGTCGCATAATCTATTGAATTCTTCTTCAGATTCAATACTAACTAACATATCTCCTTCAGGTGATGAAACTAATTCTAATATATATGAATCTGTTTCATTACTTAAGTCATTTGCTATTACATAAGTTTTTCCATTATCATGAAAATGAGAAACTACTTCTACTTTTACTTTTGTTCCTTCATTATCAACCATTTCTACTACTAGTGGGTTTTTATTTTCTTTTTCCATAAATTCCTCCGTTAAGAAATAGTATAACAAAAAAGATAAATTCCCACAAGAATTTATCTTTTATTTTAAAAATCACTTAACGCTTTGTTTTCTTCTTTAATTTTAACTTTAGTATATAAAACATTATCAAATAAATATTTTATTTTTTCATCATCAAATTCTTCATCTTTTTGAAGTTCTAAGTAACATGCAGATCCACCTAAAGATAATTTAGATATTTCATTTTCTATTTTTAATCTTTCCATAGAATCTATATCCTCAAATGATGGTAATAAATATGAATTAGTTATATATTCTCTATCAGTTATACCTTTTATTTTTCCAAATCTATCTCTTAAACATTTAGCAAATTTATAAGTAGTAGATTCAAGAGGTGTTGCATATAATAGATAATCTGAATCTTCATTATTTGTCCATGTATTACACATATCACTCATATGATTCATAATATCTACTGCGAATTTCATACTTCTTTCACTATCACTAAATGAACGTCCAGTCATATATTTAACGCATTCATAAAGTCCTGCATATCCAAGAGAAATAGTAGAATATCCATGGTGTAATAATTCATGAATACTTTCTCCTTTTTCTAGTCTTGCAAGTGCTCCAAATTGCCATAGAGTTGGGGCAACATCAGAAGTTACTTTTGATAATCTCTTATGTCTTATTTGTAATGCTTTATGGCATAATTCTAATCTTTCATCGAATATCTTCCAAAATAAGTCTTCGTCTTTTCCACAAGATAATGCAACATCTGGTAAATTGATTGATACTGCTCCTTGATTAAATCTTCCATAATATTTACCTTTATTAGGTTTATAGTTCTTAGCTTTAGCAATATTTCCAAGTTCAATAGTTCTATCTGGAGATAGTAATGAGATAAATCCAATAGTAGGATAACAATCTCCTTCTCCATTAGAATTAATCATAGTTTGTTTCATTACTTTTTCTGATATATAATCAGGTGTACTTCTTAATAAAGTACATTCTGATGCTAATTTAGTTAAATAATAATATTTACTATTTATATTAACATTATCATCCTCTAAAACATATATATATTTAGGATATTCTGGATTAACTATTTCACCATTTTCATTTTTCATTCCTTCAATTCTTTGTTTAAAGAACTCCTCTATCATCATAGCAAGTTCTTCTTTATATTCTTTTGTTTCTCCTAAATACATAAATACTGATAAATATGGTGGTTCTCCACTAGAAGCCATAGTATTTATTTGATAAAGGAATGTTTGTACTCCATCATTTACTTCTTTCTTAAGATCCTCTTTAGCAAATGTAATAGCATCTTCTTCATTTAGTTTTCTTTTCTTATATTTATTCAAATAATATTCATAACTTGATTTAACAAATGGTGCTAAATGTGTTAAAGATATTGTACATCCACCAAATTCTGATGTACTAACCACATTTATTAATTGAGTAGCAATTGTCATTGCAGTCAAAAATCTATGTGGTTTTATTATATTTATTCCATTAACATTAGTACCATTTTGAAGCATATCTTCTAAGTTTATTAAAGATGAATTATGTAATGCGTTTTGTGCAAAATAATCTGTATCATGAAAATGAATTATACCTTCATCATGAGCTTTTACTATATCTTCAGGTAGAAGGAATCTTCTAGTTATATCATTACTTGTGATACCTGCTAAATAATCCCTTTGAGTAGTTACTAATTTAGCATTTCTACTAGAATACTCAGTATTCCAATATTCATTTTCTCCATTAATCAGTTCTTTTATACTTAAATCTGTAGTATTGCTTCTTCTTACTAATTCTCTTGTATAACGATATGTAATATATGCTTTAGCAAGTTTATATTTACCTAAGGCCATTAATCTTATTTCTATGATATCTTGTATATCTTCTACAAGCATTCTTTTCTTATTTAAACTTTCAATATATTTAATTATATTTTTTATTTGAATATCAGTTACTCTATCCTCTTCAGGCACTTCTACATTAGCTTTATTAATAGCTATTTCAATTTTTTCTGGTATATAATCTACTATATGTCCATCTCTTTTAATAATTTTCATATTTTCACCTTTAATATAAAATCATTATATCATACTTTAATTAATATTTCCGTTGCACTTGCAACATTTTTTTGATAATATTTTATTAGAGGTATTTATATGGGAAATATATTTGAAGGAATATCTAATAAAAATAAAAGAAAACTATTAAAAACTCTTGGAGCAGATACTCTTCATTATAAAAAAGATACTTCTGTTATAAGGTTATTTAAAGATGATAATATTATTAACTTTATTGTTAAAGGGAATGTTAAGGTTGTACTTAATACAATAAATGGTAACCAAATAATAACAGAAGATTTATCTGATGGAGATGTATTCTCTTCTACTATCAATTATATTGATGAAAACGAAACTGATGCCATTGTTACTGAAGATACAGAAATAATCAGCATGAATCAAAAAGATATAATTGATTTTAAAGATAATTCAAAAAGTTATTATAATATTTTTATAAAGAATCTATTCATAATTATGACTAAGAAAATTAGTGAAAGAAATGAAAGAATTCAAATACTAACTAAGAAAACTATAAGATATAGATTACTAGAATATTTTGAAATAATGAGAAAAAAGAATAACTCTTTAAACATATATTTACCATATAATTATATAGATTTAGCTGCTTATATAGCAGTAGATAGATCTGCAATGAGTAGAGAATTATCTAATCTAAAAGACGAAGGTTTTATTAATATAAAAGGAAAAAAAATCACTATATTATATAAGTGATTTTTTTATTATCTCAATTATTTCTTCTTTATTATTAACTTTACTTAAAGCTTTATTAAAATCTCCAAGCATAATTAATTCTTTAGCAGTGCTATCATCTATTCCTCTACTCTTTAAGTAGAATAATTTATCTTCATCTACTTTACCTGTGGAAACAGAGTGCGTACCGCTAACATCTTCTTCATGACATAAAAGCATTGGTAATGATTTAGATATTGCTTTATCACTAAATAAAATACAATTTTCATTTTCATAACCAACAGCATTTTTAGAGCCTTCGATAAAGTCAATTATTCCTTTAAAGTTTTTATTTGATTCATCAAATAGAGCACCTGCTATTTCAATAGAACTATTAGTTTTTTCTCCTTTATTTAACATGTAATAATTCATATCTAATATATCTTTTTCTTTTCCTATATATATATTATTAAAAGTATTAGTAGTTCTATTTTCTAATATAGAATAATAATTACTTACTTTTATTTTTCCACCTAAATCTATAAAATTAATATCTATATTTGATTCTTCATCAATAGAATTTTCAAATGATATGAAAGATATACTATCTTTAGATAATAGATTTAATACTGTAATATTTGATGTAGAATTTTTATTAGCATTAATGCATAGTTTTAAATTGTGGAATCCTTCTCCACCATACTTAATTACTATACTAGAACTAGTATTCTCTCTAAGGTTAATATTTATTTGATCTATTAAATAATTAGTTTCTAAATCACTAGTTATTTCTATATCACTATCCTTAGATATATCTATATCTAAACATCTATACTTAGTATGGTGAAGATTAATTCTACTATTAAAACCTGTCTTAATAGATTCTTTATATTCTATTCCTTTAACATTTAATTTAGATAATTCTTTTTCTTTTATATCTAAATCTATAGTTAAATCATTAATTCTAAAGTTATTAGAAGTTCTAACTGGAGTTTCATTTAAAATATATTTCATATTATCCTATACTCCCTTCTAATTCTAAATTAATTAATCTATTCATTTCCACAGCATATTCTAGTGGGAATTCTTTTGCTACTGGATCTGCAAATCCTCTTACTAACATTCCTACAGCTTCTTCTTCTGAAAGACCTCTACTCATTAAATAGAAAATAGAATCTTCACTAATCTTTCCTATTTTAGCTTCATGTGAGAATGTTACATCTTTATTTTCAATATTACTTACTGGAATAGTATCACTTCTAGAATCACTATCTAGCATAAGTGATTCACATGATAATGCTAATTTAGAATTATCAGCTTGTTTTTTAACCCATATATTACTTCTAAAAGTACATATTCCACCATCTTTAGATATTGATTTAGAATTAACTCTAGTACTTGTATTTTTAGCATTATGAATTACTTTAATACCAGTATCTAAATTTTGTCCTTTACCTGCGAATGATACTTGTGTCATTTCACATTTAGAATTATCTCCATTAAGTATTGTCATTGGATAAAGCATAGATATTTTAGACCCAAAAGATCCCATTATCCATTCCATTTTAGAATTGGTTCCTACTAATGCTTTTTTAGTATTTAAATTCATTAAATTCTTAGACCAGTTTTCTATTGTGGAGAACTTTAAGTATGCATTATCCATTACAAATAATTCAACACATCCACAGTGTAAATTTAATTCATTATATCCTGGTGCAGAACATCCCTCGATAAATTCTAAAGAAGAATTATCCTCCACAATTATTAATGTATGTTCAAATTGACCTGCTCCTGGTGCATTAAGTCTAAAGTATGATTGAAGTGGATGATCTAATTTAACGCCTTTTGGTATATATACAAATGATCCTCCTGAAAATAAAGCATAATGTAGTGCTATAAATTTATGATCATTTATTGGTACTATATGAGTAAAATATTTCTTTACTAAATCAGGATACTTTTTAACTGCAGTATCAAAGTTTTCATATATAACACCTTTAGACTCTAATTCTTTAGCAATATTATGATATACCATTTCAGAGTCATATTGTGCTCCTACTCCTGCTAAATCTTTCTTTTCTGCCTCTGGAATACCTAGTTTATCAAAGACATTTTTAATATCTTCAGGTACTTCATCCCAACTATCAACCATACCATTAGTAGTTTTAACATAACTAGCTATATTACTTAAATCTAGTTCACTTAAATCTGGTCCCCAAGTTGGCATTGGTAAACTCTTATAAAATTCATAAGCTTTTAATCTGATATCTAAAATCCAATCAGGTTCACCTTTTTCCTTAGATATTTCTCTTATGACTTCTTCACTAAGTCCATATTTCTTTTTACCAGAGTCAGATGTTTTCATATTATAAATATTTTGGTTAATGTCATCTACTCTAGTTTTCATATTCTATAAAACCCTTTTCATCTATTTCATTAGCAAGTTCTTTAGTACCTGTTTTAACTATTTTTCCATCTACTAATATATGTACATAATTAACATCTAGATCCTTAATTAACTTTGTAGAATGTGTAATTATTAATACTGCATTTTTATCATTTTTAAATAGTTTTATACCCTTAGAAACAGTTTTAATAGCATCAACATCTAATCCAGAATCAGTTTCATCAAGTATAGCTAATTTAGGATTTAAAGTTAATAATTGAAGTATTTCATTTTTCTTCTTTTCTCCACCAGAAAAACCTACATTAACTTCTCTATTAATATATTTTTTATCTATATTTAATTTATCCATATTATCATCAAGAGTATTTGCAAATTCAAATAAATTTACTTTTTCCCCAGTAATACTTGTTTTAGCAGATTTTAAGAATTCTGCATTTGTTATACCTGGAATAACTTCAGGTATTTGGAAAGACATAAATAAACCTTTTTTAGCTATTTTATCAGTATCTAAATCAGTTATATTTTCTCCTTCAAATATTATTTCTCCACTTGTTATTTCATATTTAGGATTATTAAAAATAACATTTGATAAAGTACTTTTACCTGCACCATTTGGTCCCATGATAACATGTATTTCATTTTCGTTTATTTCTAAATTTAATCCCTTTATTATTTCTTTATTAGTTCCTGCAACTTTTGCATATAAATCTTTTATTACTAACATATTACACCTCATAAATAAGTATCTAATGTCTTATTATCCATAACTTTAATTAATTCATTATTTAATTCTTTATATATAGGATAAGTAGAACATTCATCTTTCTTTTCACATTTCTTTTCATCACATTCAGTTAATCCAAATCCTTCAAGTTTTCTAAGAATATCTCCTATTTTATAGTTCTTTGGATCACTTTTTAATTTATAACCACCATTATTACCCTTTTTAACATCTAAGTAATTATCTTTATTAAGACTAATCATTAGTTTTTCTAAATATTTAAAAGATATATCTTCATTTTCAGATATTTCTTTTAATGATATATATCTATCTTCTCTATAATGTTTTGCAAGATATGTCATTATAGTTATTCCATATCTACCCTTCGAGGAAATCTTCATATTCATCACCCAAAAGTATTATACTACCGTTTTGGTAGGATTACAAGATAAAAAAAAGATAGTTATTTACTATCTTTATATATTTTATATGCTTTTTCCAGATATTCTCTATCAATATCATATGTTAAAGTTTCCATTGCATCCTCAATAGTGAAGAAATCACATAATGATACTTCTTCTAATTGTGGATGAAGATTTCCACCTGTTTTTACTCCTACAAAGAATAATACATCTTTTGTATGATTCTTTTTTGGAGAATAAGTATTAATAAATGGTATTTCATATATTATTCTTGCTTCTATACCTGTTTCTTCAAGTGTTTCTCTTATAGCTGTTTCTTCTTCTGTTTCACCCTTTTCTACATGGCCTTTAGGAAATGATATATGTCCACCATTATGTTTAATTAATAATACTCTGTCATCATCAAAAACTATTATTCCACAAGATTTTTCTTTTTTCATAATAGCCTCCTACTTAAATTGTTCTACTAGATATTCTTTTCCTTTTAAACCTACTATAGTATTTACTAAATTACCATTTTCAAAAACTAATACTGTAGGTATAGACATAACATTATATTCTCTAGCAACATCCTCATTATCATCTACATCAATTTTAAAGAATTTAGTTGTAGTTATTTCTTCAGATATTTCATCTAGCACTGGTGATAACATTTTACAAGGTCCACACCAAGTAGCAAATAAATCAACAACTACTTTTCCTTCTTTAATTACTTCTTTAAATTCATCCGAATTAATTTGTTTAACCATTATTCCATCTCCTTTATAGCATATGTAGCAGCAAGAGCTCCATCTGAAGTAGCAGTTGTTAATTGTCTAAGAATTTTTACTCTAGCATCTCCTGCAACATATATTCCTTTTGTTTTTGTTTTAACTTCGTCAGTAGTTATTATATACCCTTTTTCATCAATATCAACAACATTTTTAAACATCATATTATTTGGTTCTTGGCCAATGGCTACAAAAAGACCTGAAACTTCTAATTCCGTTTCATCATTCATTTTAATCTTTTCCAAAGTTTCATTTCCAATTAATTCAGTAACTACTGAATTAAAATATAAAGTCACATTACTCTTCGATTTAATTTCTTCTAGTTCTTGAAGTTCACCTTTATATGAATCTCCTCTGACAATACCATAAACATGATTTGCTATATCTGATAAATAAAGTATATCATCAAGAGCAGTATTTCCACTTCCAATTACAGCAACATCTTTATTTCTATAGAAATTACCATCACAAGTAGCACAATAACTAATTCCTCTCCCAGTGAATTTATCTTCATTTGCAATTTTTAGTTTTCTGTTTTTTGATCCTACTGCTATGATTATTGATTTAGCTTCATAAGTATTATTTGTAGTATATACTTTCTTGTTTTCATCAACTTTCAAGACTGTTTCATATTTAATCTCTGCGCCTAATTCTAATACTTGTTTTCTCATATTTTCACTTAGATCAAAACCAGATATATGTGCATATCCTGGATAATTTTCTACATCTTGTGCATTAACGATTTGACCACCACATACATTAGCTTCAAGTACTAATACTTTTTTATTAGCTCTTCTTAAATATATAGCACTAGTTAATCCTGCTGGTCCACCACCGATTATAATAGTATCATACATATTATCACCTGCCCTGTTCTTTAATTATACCATTTATAATACTAATTATATATATTCTAATTATATTTTGACTTAATAAATGTCAATTTATATTGACAATATTTTAAAATCTAGTATAATTAAAGAGTACTTTGTTTTTTGCAGGTGTAGTTCAATGGTAGAACATTAGCCTTCCAAGCTAAATACGGGAGTCCGATTCTCCTCACCTGCTCCATAAAAAAATAATCGAACTATTACTAGTTCGATTTTTTTGTTTCATTATTTGTTAACGATAACACTTGCTTCTTTGCCATTACTTTTTTAACAATATTATCTAGTTCCGGATAAAGTTTTGGATCATCTAATTTAGAACCTATATTAACAATTAATGGTGCTTCTTTTTTAAAATTAACTATTACTGAAGTTGTTATAAAATCTTTACCAGAATGTGAATATCTAGGGTCATCTCTTACAACACAAACTATGTTATCATACTTATTTGCAATATCCTTATTAACATATTGTAAATAACTGTACGCCACCATAAGTGTCCCATTTGCTTGATTTATTTCACATGAATAATTTTCAATATTATTATCTCTTAAATCTAATACCGGTACACCTTTTTCTGTTAACATAGCTTCTATATATGTTGATCCCTTTATTCTACCTTTTTCCATTAATGCTTGGACAATTTGAATTCCTATGGATGCAGTTTCTTCAAAATCATCCCAATATTGGCCAAAGTATGTCATACATTCATTTCCATTGACTTTTTCGCTTTCTCCGCATAATAATCCATGCCCTGTATCCTCTACAAATACTGTTCTATTAATTTCTTCCATATATACCTCCTTGAAAGATTTCCTCTTTCTGATTTGATTATATTTCATTTTTTGATATAATAAAAATACATATTTGTTATAAGAACCATAACTGGAGGTTATTATGAATATTAATTATGAATTATATAGAATCTTTTATGAAGTTGCCAATAGTGGAAATATAACACATGCAAGTCAAAAGTTAAATATTTCACAACCTGCGATTAGTAAATCAATTAAAAACTTAGAATCACAATTAGGTGGAGAATTATTTGTAAGAACACAAAAGGGTGTTGTTCTTACTGAAGAAGGAAAAATATTTTATAATCATATTAAAAATGCTATTAATAATATAACTAATGCAGAAAATGAATTTTCAAATTTAATCAATTTAAATACTGGGTCAATAAGAATTGGAGTTAGTACTACAATAACCGAAAAATATCTTTTACCCTATTTAAAAAAATTCCATGAATTATATCCTAATATTACAATTCATATGTATACAGATATAAGTAATGAGTTACTTGATAAGTTAAAAAATGGGAGTATTGATTTAGCAATTGTTCACGTTATAGATAAGGATTATGGAAATGATATTGATATAAACAAAATCAAAAAAATACATAGTTGTTTCGTAGTTAATGAGTCTTATAAGAAATTGATTGAAAATCCAATATCTATTAAAGAATTAAAAAATTATCCTATAATTCTTCAAACAAAGGGTTCTAATAGTAGAGATTATATAGAAAAAATAGAGGAAGATAATGGAATTATTTTTAACAATAACATTGAATCATCAAGTTATACATTGATATCTGAATTTGCTAAAATAGGTTTAGGTGTCGGAATATGTACGAAAGAATATATAGAGAATGATTTAAAAAATAAAGCTTTATTTGAGATTAAATTAAAAGAAAAATTACCTGATAGATTTATTTGTATTGCAACTTTAAAAAGTAAAAAACCTAATTTTAGTACTACAAAATTTATTGAAATATTAAATAATAAAAACGACTATAAATAGTCGCTTTTTTATTCATAAAATTTCTTTATATTTTCTAAATCTAGAATTTCTTTAACAAATTGATTTAGATTTGATAAACCTGCTATTGCTTTATCATTTGCATCCATAACAAAATCAATGTTTTTCCATTCATAATGTCCTTCTTCATTATCATCAACCGAAGTCTCATTAACAGAATCATATATAACATTTAACCTTGTATTACTGTTCATAGGATTATCCTCTGGATAAACATATGTGACTAATAATTTAGGATTGTTCATAGAAATATTAGTTTCTTCCATGCATTCTCGTCTAGCAGCAGCAATAGGAGTTTCTCCTTCTTCTATTTTTCCACCAATTCCGTTCCAACAATCTTTATATGGTTTTTTATTTCTTTTTACAAGAAGAATTTTATCATACTCCTTATTAAAAAGCATTATTACTACATAATTCTTATTCATATTTTCTCTCCAAGATATTCTCCATCTAAATTATACAATAAATTTGAGTATGTCTCAATGTAATTACTTACTAATTTTTAAATGCATCATTTATAACACCATTAATTAAATTTAAATCTGATGGAATAATCCACTTAACATTTGCCATTCTAAATAATACTAAAGGAATAATAGCGCCACTTCTAGCACCATCCATCCATTTTGGATTATTTGGCATTAAGTTATGTAATTCATCGATTGAGATGTCATAGAATACTTTCTTAGTACCTTCAACATAACCATCTAGATTAATCATATATTTATGAATATTGTCATTAAATAAAGTATTTTCTACTAGATTAAATCCTGTTAGCAACTCAAATCTTTCTTCTCCACCAGTAAATATAGCACAGTCATAATCTTTATCTAGTTTTAAATCTCCCAATTTATCTACAACAAATTGTTCCATTTCTTCAACTGTATTACCACTATATTCATCATTAACTTTATCAAAATTATTTAATAATTCTGCAACACCTACATTTATATTTTCTGTACCAGTTATATCTTTACCAACAAATGTAACTAATTCAGTAGTTTTACCACCCATATTGATAATTAATACTTTCTTATCATTATAGTCATTTTGCATTGCTTTACCTAAATAATAGTTTTCTATACCATGACTGATAATATTAAAATGTAGATCAAATTTTTCATTAAATAATTTAACCATATCTTGTTTTCTTTCTGAAACAAGATTTCTAAAAATACCTGTTACAAATATTTCAGTATTATAGTATTTTAAATCATATTTAGATTTAATATTTTCAAAGTAATCACATAATTCTTCTAAATTATAATCACTTATACCCTTTTCTGGATCAAAATCATTTTTAAAATAAATAGAGTTTTCCTCTAATAACTTTAATTCATCTTCATAACAATATACTTTTATAGTAGATGAACCTAAATCAATATAATATTTCTTCATATATATGTATACTCCTTAATAATATTATATCAAAAATATATTTACTTGTCTTAATTTTTTGACTAAGTTATATATAAATGCTATAATAACGCCATAAAAAGAGGGATTATTATGGAGAAGAAGATAATATATCATACAGCTGGTATACCAAAAAATCTTGTATCTCTAGATAGATTAGTTAATAGTGGATTCTCCACAGTAGAACTTGATTTTACAAGTACTATTGATGGTAAATTTGTTTGGGAACATGATATTTTACCTACAAGTATTTTAAGTTCTAAAACTAAATCTATTAGAGAAAGATTATCATTGGAGGATGTTTTAGATATAAATAGACATCGTAGTAAGTTAATGCTTGATATAAAATATGTTCCAAGACATATTTTATATTCTAAAGATTTTGAAAAACTATTAGAACATTTAAATAGTTATGATGAAATGCAAATACAAAGTTTAGATTTAGGATTTCTAAGCAAACTTGCTGATAAAAAATATAAAAATATAGAACCTGGTTTAATATTAAATGTTATAACAAGAGGTTGTATAAATGAATTAGGAATACCAAGAATACCTGATATAGGATTTATGGCAATTTCTAATGAATTATGGGAAGAAAAAGATGGAATATATATTGTAAAATGTAATGAAAAATATCCTGATGTAAAAAAATATGCTTGGACATGGGATAGAAGAATCGAAGATGAAGAAAGAATTCAAAACTTCCTTGATAAAGGTGCTGATGGTATTATTACAAGTAGTCCTAAATTAGTTAAATCTGTATTATTGAAAAAAGACTAGAATTATCTAGTCTTTTTTATTAGCATGATGAAGGTCCAGTGCAAACATTTGCTTCATTTATACATTTAAATATACATTTTAATTGTTTTATAGAAGCTTTTTTCATTTCTTCAGTTATTTCTCCATATGGATCTTCTAATTTTTCAGAAACACCTTCGACCATTTCTTTAGCTTCTCCATTAACTACTGCAACTACATTAGGAGCATATATTCTTTTTTCTCCTGTATTAATCTTTTTATCACCATTTTTAACATTATAATCGCTTAATACATCACCATATAGTTCGATTAGTTTCATGTAGTCTTTATCGCCCTCTTTAGTTGTTTTTAATTCACCATCAACATATTCAATTGTATCTCTTATATCAAGTACATCAACATAATATATATCTATTTCATTTTCAATTGATAAATCTATTAGATTTTCAATCATACTTCTACACCATGGGCATTTACTAAAACCAAAATATACTACAAAAGTTTCATTATTTTCAGTTTTTTCTACTATTTCTTTTGCTGTGGAATATTTAATTCTATTTTTCTTATCTATATTTAATTCTCTATATTTCTTTCCATTTCCATTATCTTCATTATTTAAACTTTCATATTCTTGTTTAAATTTATAAGCATCAGTCTTTTTATAATCAGATTGCATTTTATGGATAAAAACAAATCCAACTCCAGCAATTATAATTGCTATTATTAAAAATATTATTTTCTTCTTCATATCTATACCTCTTAAATAAATTATACAATAAAAAAAAGGATATTTCTATCCTTATTCTATTATTTCTATATCTGATAGAAATTCATTTTCACAAGTTAAATTAATTTTTAACTCTTTAAATACTTTTCTATCACCATTTTCTACTATATATGTAGAATGTGCATCTGCATCTTTTAATTTACTTAAACAAGATAATGCTTTTTCAATCATAGGATTTGTTACTGAACAAATTTCAAGTGCAGTTAATACTTCAGGTAAAGTTAGTAATTTATCTCCTTCTCCTAAGTTTTCATTTAAACTTCTAATAGGTTTTAATACTTTTGGAGATAATAAATCTATATCATCAGGTATTTTACTTAAATATTTAATTGCATTTAATATAGCACTACTAGCTGGTGTTAATATTTCTGTTTGTCTACCAGTAATAATCTTTTTACCAACTTTAATAGCTATTACATGGCATTTCTTTTCTTCTTTTTTAGCAAGTGCTGGTTTAATTACATCTAAGTAATCTACATCTATACCTAATTCGTTCATTAATAGTTTAATCTTTTCACAAGTATTTTCATCACTCTTACCTAATTTATAGTTATTAAGTTCATTATAGTATCTTCTTACAATTTCTTTTTTAGAAGCTTCTTCTACTATCTTATCATTAGTAATACAGAAACCTACCATATTAACTCCCATATCTGTAGGTGAATAATATAATGTTTTATCACTTACTTTAGATAGTATTTGTTTTAATACAGGGAACATTTCAATATCTCTATTATAGTTAACTGCAGTTTTTCCATATTTTTCAAGATGAAATGGATCTATCATATTAACATCTTCTAAATCTGCGGTAGCAGCTTCATAAGCCATATTTACTGGATGCTTTAAAGGTAAATTCCATACTGGGAATGTTTCAAATTTAGCATATCCAGCATTTACTCCTCTTAGATTTTCATGATAAATTTGAGACAAACATGTTGCTAATTTACCACTTCCTGGTCCTGGAGCATTTACAATTACTAATGGTTTAGTAGTTTCTATATATGGATTAGCACCATAACCTTCTTCACTAACAATTGTATCTACATCAGTAGGATATCCTTTAGTAAATGTATGTACATAAGTTTTAATACCATTTCTATTTAATTTTTTAATAAATTTATCAACACTTGGTTGATTCTTATATAATGTTATAACAACTGAATTAACAGTAAATCCCATAGATTTAGACTTACTTACTAAAGTTAATAATTCATTGTCATAAGTTCTAGCATATTCACTTCTAGTCTTATTTTTTTCTATGTCATTAGCATTAATGCAAAAGATTATTTCTAAATCATCTTTTAACTCTTTAAACATAGATATCTTCACATCATTTTTAAATCCAGGTAATATTCTTGCTGCATGTGAATCATCAAATAACTTTCCGCCAACCTCTAGATATAATTTATCAAACATTTTTATTCTTTCTCTTATTTTTTTGCTTTGAATCTTAATATACTTATTATTATCAAAACCGTTTCTCATTCTGCACCTCCCTATGATTTATCATCTATTATAATTATATCACTTGAAGGAAAATGAAAAAATGTTTTTTTAAAAAAAATGCAAAAAAAAACATAACTATACAGTTATATTAAAAATGGTCGGGAAGACAGGATTTGAACCTGCAACCTCATGGTCCCAAACCACGCGCACTGCCAAGTTGTGCTACTTCCCGATATAATAAATAAAAAATGGTGCACTCGGAGGGAATCGAACCCCCAACCTTTTGGTTCGTAGCCAAACACTCTATCCAATTGAGCTACGAGTGCATAACTACTTTTTTATTAAAAAAGTGGTGGCTCCGGACAGGATCGAACTGTCGACACCAGGATTTTCAGTCCTGTGCTCTACCGACTGAGCTACAGAGCCATAAAATAAAAAATGGCGGTTCCGAAGGGACTTGAACCCTCGATCTTCTGCGTGACAGGCAGACGTGTTAACCACTACACCACGGAACCAAAACCAAAATGCATATTAAGTATACTAAATTTTGCTCTCTCTTGTCAATACTTTTTAAATAAAAAAACTAGCAACTGCTAGTAAATTTCATTGGTTGCGGGAGAAGGATTTGAACCAACGACCTTCGGGTTATGAGCCCGACGAGCTACCAGACTGCTCCATCCCGCGATATAAATTTAAAAGTGGCGGAGAAGAAGGGATTCGAACCCCTGCGCCGCTTACACGACCTCCCGGTTTTCAAGACCGGTCCCTTCAGCCAGACTTGGGTACTTCTCCAATAAAAATGGTGCCTCAGGCCGGACTTGAACCGGCACGGGATTTGACTCCCGCAGGATTTTAAGTCCTGTGCGTCTACCAATTCCGCCACTAAGGCATTTTGAGCACCATTTCGTCCATTTCATTGGACTTTTTAAGTATATAATATTTTTAAAAAAATATCAACACTTTTTCTATATTTTATAACAAAAAATATATTTTGGTGACTCGTATGGGATTTGAACCCATGAATGCCACCTTGAGAGGGTGGTGTGTTAAACCACTTCACCAACGAGTCATAAAAAATAGACTAATGTCTATTTTATATTATTATTTTTCTTTTGTAAAGAATACTAATGCTAAAACTACAACTACTGATATTGCTGAAACGATAATGATTGGTAGAATAGATGTTGAACCTTTTTTATCTACTGATTCACCTTTTTTTACTGCAGCAACTACATCTTTATAGTCCTTATTGTCATATTGTGCTTTAATAGCAGCTTTTATTTTTTCTGGTGTTTGAGTAGCAGAGAATCCACTAAAATATTGATCACCAACTACTATAAAAGGAACACCTGAAGCTTCAGTACCAAGTTCAGTAGCTACTTCTTGCATTAAATTACTATTGTTTTCATCATACCATACTTCATATTTAACTAATTCATAAAGATCTTTGTATTCTTCATCTTTAGATAATGAATCATTAAACCATTCAATAGCTTCTTCACAGTGAGGGCATCCTTCTCCTCTAAATAAATATACATTTACTTTTTTGCTTTCAGCATGACCTACTGACATACCTACCATAAATGGTAATATTAATAATAAACCAATAATAAATAATTTAATCTTTTTCATATTATAATCACTCCCAATAAAATTATATCATATTTTTTAATCTATTTTAATCATTCCTGTTACATTTGTAACATTAATTTCATTTACTTTAATTTTATCTGCACATATAGTATCAGATATCTTTGTTTTTCCACTTTCATTTGTGGAAACAATCTTACAAACTGAATTTTCTACTATTTTTAAAATTATATCTCCTGAAACATTTTCAAATTTAGAATCTCCTAATGGACTAAAATTCATTATTTCTATGTCCCCTGTAATACTTTCAACATTAATATTACCTATCATATTATTTATTTTTATATTACCTGTAGAACTTTCTACTTCTAGAATACCTTCTATATTTTCAAGAGAGATTTCTCCAGATACATCCTTTAGTTTTATATTGCCTGAATTCTTAAGAGTAAGACTACCTGCATTATTATTAATATATAGATCATTAACAATGTCTTCTCCTTGTACTTCACCAAATCCATTTATAATAGTTATTTTTCCAATATAGTTTTTAGGAATATAAACAGTATATTTTTTCTTTTGAGGGTTTATTATAAAACTATCTTCTTCTAAATAAATATTACTTCCCTTTTCCTTATAATTAAGATGGAATTTTTCTTCTTTAGAATTTTGAATTATAACTAATTCTTCTTCATCAGTTATTATAAAATTCGAATTAGCTTTCTTAAAATCAAATATTATATTTTCTACTTCTTCTAAAGTATAATTCTTAGTAATTATCTTCTTCTCTACAATATTTTCTTTCTTAGGCATAAGCATCTTTATTAGCGAAAAAACTACTACTAAAAGTAATAAGGTTAATAGGATACTACCAATAACTAAAATTTTCATTATAATACTTTTATTTTTCATTATAGCCTCTAGAAAATATGGTAGCACCCAATTTAATTTAAGTCAATAATATTAATTTTCATATTTTTTAAAAAAGTATTTTATTTTTTTTATTTTATGATATAATGATTGTAGATAGGAGGAGTTTTTAATGAATTACGGTTTAGATGCTTATAACACTACATCTTACAACACTGCTGGAGCTGAAGCTTTCGGAAGTGTATTAGCTGGATTTGGTATTGCTATGATATTTGTATGGATTATAGCAATCGCTGCTGCTGTTCTTGAAATAGTTGCTTTATACAAAATGTTCAAGAAAGCTGGTAAAAAAGGTTATGAAGCTTTAATACCAGGACATGATACATTTGTATTATTCGAATTAGCTGGAATCAATACAATTTGGATTCTTGGTATAGTATTCGGTAGCGTAGTTTGCATTATACCAATTTTAGGTGCTATTGCTTACTGTGCATTCATAATCTTTATCGAAATCTGGCTAAATATAAGATTAGCTAAGGCTTTCGGAAAAGAAACTGGTTTCGGTGTACTTATGGCATTCTTCCCATTTGTTATGTATCCAATCTTAGCATTTGGAGATGCAAAATATACTGCACCAGCTAAAGTAGTTAACAAACCAGGAGAAGATAAATAATTCTAGAATTATTTATAAGAAAAAGGATTTTTAAAAATCCTTTTTTTGTGCACAAAAAAACTGACATAGTCAGTAATTATTATAAAATGGTGTCTCGTATGCGATTCGAACGCATGACCCCTTGATTAAAAGTCAAGTGCTCTACCGGCTGAGCTAACGAGACATATTAATAATGGCTGCCTTGGCTAGATTCGAACTAGCGCATGTCAGAGTCAAAGTCTGATGCCTTACCACTTGGCTACAAGGCAACACACTGGTGGGAAGAGATGGATTCGAACCATCGAACCGTAAGGAACAGATTTACAGTCTGCCGCGTTTAGCCACTTCGCTACCTTCCCAAATAAGTGGTGCCGAAAAAAGGAATCGAACCCTCAACCTACTGATTACAAGTCAGTTGCTCTACCAATTGAGCTATTTCGGCATAAAAAATGGTGGACTCTGTGGGACTCGAACCTACGACCTCCTGCTTGTAAGGCAGATGCTCTAACCAACTGAGCTAAGAATCCATGTCATTCATTGACAATATAAATAATAACAATTTTACCATTCTTTGTCAATGAAAAATACTCTTTTTTTAACTTTTTTTACTATTTATTTGTGTTTTCTATCTCTTTTTTAGTTTTATCTATCCATTCTGGTAATTTATCCTTTAGATTTTCAAAACCTTTTTCATCTTCTTCTAGTTCATTTTGAATATCTAAAGCAGGCATTATACCCTTTGTACTCAGACTTAATTGTTTCTTTTCTTCATCTATACCTATTACTACAACTTCTACAATATTTCCTATTTTAAAGTATTTTGATATATCTTTTATATATTTACCTGTTATTTCAGAAATATGAATTAGTCCTGTATAACCACCATCTGCATTTACAAATGCACCATATGGTGTAACAGAAGCTATAGTAACATAAATTACATCATTTACATTATATTTCATTTCTTTCACCTAGAAATATTATACACCATAAATATATTTTTTTTGAAAATATTTAAAACTTAATGTATAATTGATTTGGGAGTGATTTGATGGATATAATTGATCACATAAAATTTGTTATAGATAAAATAAGACCATTCTTAGTAAGTGATGGTGGAGATGTCGAGTTTATTAAATATGAAAATGGAATAGTATATGTAAAATTAATTGGATCATGTGCTAATTGTGCATATGGTGATTCAGAGATTAAAGATACTATCGAAAGTATATTAACTTCTGAAATTCCAGAGGTATTAGAAGTAAGAAATATAGCTAGTGAATAGCTATATTTTTTTATACAAAAAAAGAAGCATTATTTTGCTTCTTCTATTACTCTTGTTTCTCTAATTAAGACAACTTTAATTGTTCCTGGATATTGAAGATTATCTTCAATCTTATTCTTGATATCTCTAGCAAGTTTAACTGATGATAATTCATCAATTTCTTCAGGTTTAACAATTACTCTTAATTCCCTACCTGCTTGAACAGCATATGATTTTTCAATACCATCAAATCCATTAGCTACTTCTTCTAGATCTTGTAATCTCTTAATATAGTTTTCTAATGAATCATTTCTAGCACCTGGTCTAGATGCACTTATTGAATCTGCTATTGCAACTAGTTCTGAAATAATACTAGTTGGTGCAGTATCTCCATGGTGAGACATAATAGCATTTAATACAACTTTATCTTCATTATATTTCTTAGCTATATTAGCACCTAAATCAACATGGCTTCCTTCAACTTCAAAGTCAATTGCCTTACCAATATCATGAAGTAATCCTGCTCTCTTAGCAAGAGTTATATTTTCACCAATTTCTCCAGCCATAATACCACATAAATTAGCAACTTCAATTGAATGTTGTAATACATTTTGTCCATAACTTGTTCTGAAATATAATTTACCAATTAATTCAATTAATTCAGGATCAACTTTACCTAAACCAAGTTTAAATACAGCTTCCTCACCTTTTTCTCTAATTGTTTGTTTAAATTCTTCACAAGTTTTATCATATAATTCTTCAATTCTTCCTGGATGAATTCTTCCATCTTTAATTAAAGATTCAATAGTTACTTTTGCTATTTCTCTTCTTAATGGATCAAAGCTTGAAATAACAATTGCTTCTGGAGTATCATCAATTATTAAATCAACTCCTGTAACTGCTTCAATAGTTCTAATATTTCTACCTTCTCTACCAATTAATCTACCCTTCATATCATCATTAGGTAATGTAATAACTGATACTGTTACTTCATTAGTAACATCTGAAGAATATTTTTGCATAGAACTAACTAACATTTCTTTTGCTTTCTTATCAACGTCTAATTTTGCTTCTGCTTCTTTATCTTTAATATAAGCAGCAATTTCTTTAGTCATTGTTTCTTCAACAATAGACATTATTTCTTTCCTTGCTTGTTCTTTTGTTAAGCCTGAGATTTTTTCAAGTTTTTCGACTTCTTGCTTGATTAACTCATTCTTTTTATCTTCCAAATTTTGTAGTTCTTTCTGTCTTTGGATAATACTATTTTCTTTATCTGATAATAATTTTTCTCTATTTTGAAGCATTTCATCTCTTTTATCAATTCCGTTTTCTCTTGCTTGCATTCTTTCTTCAAGTTCACGTGCTTCTTCTTTTTTCTCTTTCATTTCTTTTTCAAAGTCTTGTTTAACTCTTAGTTGTTCTTCTTTTAATTCTAATATAGAATCTCTTTTATATTTTTCAGCCTCTTTTTTAGCTTTTTCAATTATATTATCAGATTTTTTTTCTTTAGATTTTAGTAAAATAAATGTAATTATAACTGTTACAATTACTCCAAAAAGTAACCCAAATATGGAAAACAATAGTTTTTCTTCCATATTTTCCTCCATTAATTTGTATATATAAATATACACTTCTAGTATAAAATTTATTTATCGTAAAGTCAATAGAACAAAAAAAGAAGATTTAATCTTCTTTATTTTAATAATGGTAATCCGTGTTTTTCTCTTATTTTATTTTCTAATTCAGTAGCTAATTTTTTATTTTCTTTTAATAGTGCTTTAACTGTTTCTCTACCTTGGCCAATCTTTTCACCATTATATGAATACCAAGAACCACTCTTTTCTAAAATTCCATCTTCAGCAGCTAAATCAATAATTTCTCCTTCTTTACTAACACCAGTTCCATATAATATTTCGATATTAGCAGCTTTAAATGGAGGAGCTACTTTATTTTTAACTATTTTAACTTTTGTATAACTACCTACTACATTTTCACCAATTTTAATTTGTTCAGTTCTTCTAACATCTAATCTTATTGAAGAATAGAATTTTAATGCTCTTCCACCAGTAGTAGTTTCTGGATTTCCAAATAATACTCCTACTTTTTCTCTTAATTGGTTAATAAATATTGCTATTGTATTAGTCTTAGCAATAGTTCCAGATAATTTTCTTAATGCTTGAGACATAAGTCTTGCTTGAAGACCCACATGATTATCTCCCATTTCTCCTTCAATTTCAGCTTGTGGTACTAAAGCTGCAACAGAGTCTATTACTACGATATTAATTGCACCACTTTTTACTAAAGCATCACAAATTTCTAATGCTTGTTCTCCTGTATCTGGTTGAGATAATAAAAGTTCATCAATATTAACACCTAAGTTTTTAGCATATACTGGATCTAAAGCATGTTCTGCATCTATAAATGCTGCCCTTCCACCTTGTTTTTGTACTTCTGCAATTGCATGTAATGCAAAAGTTGTTTTACCACTTGATTCAGGTCCAAATATTTCTATAATTCTTCCTTTAGGATATCCTCCTATACCAAGTGCAATATCAAGTGATAATGATCCACTTGGAACTGCATCAATCTCTAAATGGGAATCACTTCCAAGTTTCATTACTGCACCTTTACCAAATTGTTTTTCTATATCAGATAATACTTGAGATAATATCTTATCTCTATCGTTAGTTTCTGTATTAGTCTTTGCCATTTTTTATCCTCCTAACTGAATACAATAATAATATATCATATTAAAAATAATAAATCAAGTCCTTTTTCAAACATTTGTTTGTTATTTGTAAAATGGTGCAAAAATCCTTTAAATTGCAATAAAAAAAGGACTTTTTGCAAAGTCTTTTATTTAATTTTAAAATATTTTTTATATAAATTATAATACTCTATTCCAGATATTACTGATAATACTGTAGCAGTAATTAAAAAGAAATCATCTAATGCAATATTAAGTAATCCCATTGGGAAGTTACCTATTAATTTTAAAGTTAATCCAATCATTAAAAATGCTGTTTTAAACTTTCCAGTTTTAATTGCACCAACTACTTCTCCGTTATTACCTGCAATCATCTTAAATGTATTAGTTATTGTATCTCTTAATATTATTATAGTAGGAATAATAGGACTAATATATCCTTGTCCACATAAAATAATTAATAATCCATTAACTAATATTTTATCTGCAATTGCATCCATTACTTTTCCATAATCAGTAACTAAATTATACTTTCTAGCTATCTTACCATCAAAGTAATCAGTTATTGAAGCAACTACAAATAATACTGCAACTATTAATAGTTTAACATCTAATATAATATTTCCATCAATTAAATATTTAGGTAAATTTATATTTACCATATCAAATGGAAATAACATAATTACAATTATAATAATTGATAATATTATTCTTAATTTTGTTAGATTATTAGGTAAATTTTTATTAACAGTTTTCATGTATAACCTCCATCAAATAAGATACATCAAAAGATGAACTTCCAGTGTCTTTAAAGAATAAGTTATAACATAATATTCCTAGGAATACTATTAGTAATACTACTAAGGAAATAATTATTATTAGTGGAACCTTTTTAGGTTCTTCAGTAGCAGTATATGGAGATGCTATTTGATCATCTGTATCTTTATTCATATTCTTACTAGCTTTTGCTATTTCATCTATTGGTATTTTTGATGTAGATTCAAATACAAATGTATTAAATTCATCTATTATTTCTTCTGGATCAAAACCTAAATATTTAGCATAATCAGAAATAATAGTTTTTAATAAAAATTTATCTTTAAAATCTTTATAATTACCATTTTCTATTTCTTCTAATTGAGATACTTTATACTCTAAATCAATTGCAGCTTCTTCTAAGCTAATACCAGTTTTCTCCCTAGCCTCTTTAAACTTTTCTCCTAATTCTTTCATTTATTTCACTCCTTAATTAATAATAATTTTTAATAAGCCATGTTCTGTACTCTAAAAGAGTGTCAAACATTTATCTATGATTACTCATCTTCCTATTTGATTCAATTCTCTCAAGGAAGTTCTCCTACCAAATTTTGGATTTCTCACTTGCGGGGTTTACCAACGTTTCATTCTTTTCTTTTCAAAAAAGATTCGTCACTGTGGCACTTTATGAAAAATAATCCATAGCTAAGCCTTAGGATTATTCTTCGCCGTTAGCATAAAGCTACTATAGGTTATTTATTCCCTATACACAAACACTACTGCCATCGCAGAACAGTGTGAGCATGGACTTTCCTCTACATTACGTTTAAAATGCAGCGTTTGACTAAAAATTATTCATCTTTTTTACCATAAATTATTTTTTCTAGATCAGATATTCTCTTTAATATATCTAGATTAGTGATTTCTTTATCTCTATTTTTATATAATTCTTCTCTTTCGTTAGCTGATCTTAGTTGGTGTTTTAAATCAAGAATCTCTTCATTTAATGAAGCAATTCTATCTTCAAGAGCCTTAACTTTTCTATCATAAGCTTTATAATCACTTATGACTATGTCTAATGCCTTATCAACTTCTTGAGGTCTATATCCTCTAGCATCAATTTTAAAATCCCAGTTTAATAGTGTTTCAGGGGTTAACACAACTTCGTTTTTCAAATTAATCACCTACAAATAATTATATAAATATTAGTCCTTTTTGTCAATTGACTTTCCTGGTTCAATTAATTATTTTTTTTATCATTAAACCTACCAATTAATCAAAAAATATAGTATAATTATTTAAGGTGAATATATGAATTACCCAAATAAAAAAGAACATACAAATAAGACATATATAGAATATGGAAATAGAGGAATGACTTTAGAAAGTGATATTAACAGTTCTAATAGTTACTATTTAGATAATAATATCGCGGTAATATATAAAAAACCTACTCCAATAAAAGCAGTTAAAGTAGATTATTCAAAAAATAAAATAACTGAAGGTTATTATGAAATACCATCTACTACTGATTATAATGGAATATATAAAGGAAAATATATTGACTTTGAAGCAAAAGAAACAAAGTCTAAAACTTCATTCCCAATAAGTAATATCCATAAACACCAAATAAAACATTTAGTAAGAGTTATAGAACATGGAGGTATATCTTTTATCATTATAAGATTTACTATGGTAAATAAAACTTTTTTAATTTTTACTAAAGATTTTATTAGTTATTTTGAAAATAATATTAAAAAATCTATTCCTTTATCTTATATAGAGGAAAAAGGTTATTTAATTAAAGATGGGTATAATCCTGTATTGGATTATTTAAAAATTGTAGATAAATTTATATAGGAGTGTATATTATGATTAAAAAGAAAAATAAAAAGGTAGAAAAAATTGAAAAATTAGAATTAGAAGAAGTAGTATCTGAATTAGATACTAAAGATAAAAAGATTAAAGAAAAGAAAGTAAAACCTAAAAAAGATAAACCAAAACTAAAAATAGATATTAAAAAAATATTTAGAGCTATTATAAGTTTTGTATGGTCACACAAAGTATTTACTATTATCAATATCTTATTCTTAGTTCTAACAATACTTGCTTTTATTAGAAAATTATTATTTGGTTTAGTAGTAATTGTTTTATGGTTATTATTTATAGTAATTTATAGAGTAATTGGAGGTAAAATCGCAAAAGCTAAAAGTGAAATTGCGAATGAAGAAGATATGAAAAAATATAAAAGAAAAAAGAGAAGAATAATAAAATGGTTATTTAATTTTATATTATTAATGATTTTACTAGTGTTAATTGTTTCAATAGTATTTGCTATATATATAGTTATAAATGCTCCTGATTTTGATCCGGAAAACTTATATAGAGCAGAATCATCTATAATATATGATAGAAATGGTAATCAAATAGCTAAAATAGGTCTAGAAAAGAGAAAGAAAGTTACTTATGAAGAATTACCAGAAGTATTAGTAGATGCTATTATAGCAACAGAAGACTCTAGATATTATCAACATAATGGATTTGACTTACCAAGATTTACAAAAGCTGCTATAGGACAAGTAATTAATAAAATTACTGGACGTGGTAATGCTGGTGGTGGTTCTACTATATCAATGCAAGTTGTTAAGAATAACTTTACTGATACAGAACAAACTGTTACAAGAAAATTTACAGATATTTATATTTCTATATTTAAACTAGAAAAGAATTATTCAAAAGAAGAAATTCTTGAATATTATGTTAATACTCCTTTCTTAGGAAATAGTTCTTATGGTGTTGAACAAGCATGCCAAAGTTACTTTGGAAAATCTGTTTCTGATATTAACTTATCAGAAGCTGCTATTATAGCAGGATTATTCCAAGCACCTTCTGCTTATGATCCATATAGATATCCTGAAGAAACTACAGCAAGAAGAGATACTGTTTTATACTTAATGGTAAGACATGGATATATAACTCAAGAAGAAGCTGATTTAGCAAGTTCTATTCCAGTTGAATCATTACTTAGATCTTCTAATCCAGAATCTGGTGCTAATCCATATCAATCATTTATAGATATAGTACTTGATGAAGTAGAAGAAAAGACTAATAAGAGTCCATATACAACAGGTATGAAAATATATACTACTCTTGATACTGGTAAACAAAATGTTTTAAATGATATCATGAATGGTTATACTTGGGAATGGAAAGATGAATATATTCAAGCAGGTGTTGGTGTTATTAGTACACAAACTGGTGAAATATTAGCAATCGGTGGTGGAAGAAACAGAAATGGTGAAAGAATGTTTAACTACGCTACTATGATTAACAAACAAATAGGTTCTACTGCAAAACCATTATTCGATTATGGTCCTGCAATAGAATATAACAACTTCTGTGAATCTACTCCATTCTATGATGGTCCATATACTTATAGTTCTGGTGCTAGATTAAAGAACTGGGATAATGGATATCAAGGTGTTATAACACTTAAAAAAGCCTTAGCAGAATCAAGAAATATACCTGCAGTTAAAGCTTTCCAAGCTGTTGATAATCAAAAGATTAAGGAATTCGTTCTTAATTTAGGAATGACTCCTGAAATAGATAGTGAGGGCGGATTACACGAAGCACATGCACTTGGAGCATTTAATGGTACAAATCCAGTTCAACTTGCTGGTGCATATGCTGCATTTGGTAATGGTGGTTATTATACTAAACCATATTCTGTTTCTAAAATAGAATATATTGATTCTGGTAAAACAGTTAACTTAAAAAATAAAACTTCAAGAGTTATGTCAGACTCTACTGCATATATGATTACTGATACATTATTATATGCTGTTGAAAGTTATGGTAACATTGGTGGTACTGTTTGGGGAGTAAGCCTAGCTGCTAAAACTGGTACTTCAAACTTCTCTGATGCTACAATAGAAGAATATGGATTCCCATATAGTGCGATTAATGACTTATGGACTGCTGGTTATACTCCTGAAGTATCTGTAGCATTATGGTATGGATATGATACTCCAGTACGTGGTTATTATAATACTGGTGGTAATGTAAAGAATAACTTATATAGACAAATAATTAATGGTGTTGTTAATAGAGATGTTAAACAAACATTTGATATTCCTTCTTCAGTAGTTAAAGTAACTGTTGAAAAGGAAACATATCCAGTTCAATTACCTGGAGATAATACTCCTGATGAAATGAAAATAACTGAATATTGTAAGGTTGGTACAGAACCAGGAACTAAATCTATTAGATATAATAGATTAGATAATGTAACTAATTTAGCTGCTAAAGAAAGTGGTAATAAAGTTACACTTACTTGGAAAGCTGCACCAGAGCCAAAACAAACATCATTAGATTATTTCAAAGAATATTATAAAGTTTTATATGCTCAACATATAGAAGAAAAATTTGCAGAAATGCAAGCTGCTAACGGTTCATTTGGTTATGAAATATTAGCACAAAATAATGGTACAGGTGAAACTGAAGTATTAGACTTCACTACATCAACTACTTATACTGTTAATAAAAGTGAATATGATACAACATACTTTGTAAAAACTAAATATCAAAATAATGGTTATACTACAAGTACTGGTGTTTCAGTAGATGTTCAAGGTGACATATCTACTATTAAACCTGAAAACTATGATATAAGTATTGCAGAAAAAACTACTACATTAACTGTAGAACCTAATAGCACTGTTTCTTATGATATATCTACTGATTTAGATTCAATATCAGTAATAGATAAGAATAATAAAGATATAAGTGCTAAATGTAATATTACTACTTCAAAGAGTTGTTCTACTGATGGTTCTTGTACAATAAGTGGTAATACAGTAACTATTAATAAAGTTGGTACTTATAAATTAAATTATACTGTTACTTATAAAGATATAGAACTTGGTATAATTCAAAAGACAATTATAGTAAAAGAAAAATAAGAGTTTAAACTCTTATTTTTTTATTTATTAGTATTATGATAATAATTAAATTCTGCGATACTATTAGATACTTCTTCTAGATCTTCATAATCATTTTCATTTAATATTTCATCTAAATTAAACATTAATTCTTCAATAGAAGTATTATAATTAATATCATATCTTTCTAGGACTTCTATTTCTTTATTTGTAAGATATAGATTATCATTAATTCTATTTAATTTAAGATCTTCATGAGTCTTTTTTACTATATCCTCAATCATTTTCTATCTCCATTAAAGTACCTATTAAAGCAAGTTTGCCATATTCATAAGTCATACTACCTTGTTGATAAGCAATATATGGTTCTCTAAGAGGCCCATCACAAGATAATTCTATTGATGACCCTTGTGTAAATGATCCACTAGCCATAATTACTTCATCAGAATATCCTGGCATTGGACTTGGCATACAAAGTACATGTGAATCTATTGGAGAATTCTTTTGTATACCTTGTACATATTTAATTAACTTGTTTTTATCTTTAAATATAATATTTTGTACTATATCTACTCTTTCTTCATTATATTTAGGTTCTACTTCATACCCTAAACTTTCCATTACTTTACTAGTTAAAACAGCTACTTTTAGGGAAGAAGCAACTACTGAAGGTGCTAAATATAATCCTTGAAGAATAGATCTATTAATACCTAGAGTTGGTCCTACCTCAGATCCTTCTCCAGGAAGAGTTAATCTTTCACCGCATAAATCTATTAAACTCTTTTTACCGACTATATATGCGCCATTTGGAGATATTCCACCTCCAAGGTTTTTAATTAGTGATCCTACTACTAAGTCTGCTCCTACTTCTGTAGGTTCTTTTTTAGTAACAAATTCACAATAACAATTATCTATCATAACAATTATATCTTTATCAATAGATTTAATTAAGTTAATAACTTTTTCTATTTTATCAATAGATATACTTTTTCTTGTGGAATACCCTTTACTTCTTTGAATTTCTATTACTTTTACTTTATTATTTTTAATATATTCCTCTATTTTAGAATAATCAAAATCATTATCTACTAAATCTATTTGATCATATCTAACTCCAAAACTCTTTAATGAAGAATTATTATCTTTAATACCTATTACTTCATGAAGAGTATCATATGGAAGACCACTGATACTTAAAAGTAAATCATTTGGTCTAAGTAGTGCAAATAAAGCCACTGTAAGAGCATGAGAACCAGATATAAACTGAGATCTAACTAAAGCACTTTCACTCTTAAATATGTCTTTAAATACATTCTCAATAGTCTCTCTACCTTTATCATTATATCCATATCCAGTAGTAGAATTAAAATCAGTTTCAGATACTTTATTATCTTTAAATGCTTTTAATACTTTATAACTATTATAAAAACATATATTCTCTATATTAGAATATATATCTTTTAATTCAGATTCTTCTCTATTAACAATTGTTTCTATATCAATCATGGTCTTTCACCACCATCAACTCTTATAATCGAATCATTAATATATGAACAAATAGATATATTATAAATAGCTTCTGCTATTTCTTCTGGTTCAGCAAATCTACCTAGTTTAATCTTAGGAGTTTCTTCATCGACAAGTTCTTGTCCTAATTCTTTATTCATTTCAGTATTAACCCATCCTGGACAAATAGCATTTACTCTTATATTAGGAGCATATTGATCTGCTAAATTATGTGTTAGAGATATTACTCCTGCTTTGGATGCATCATAATCAAGTGATTCAGTATATGTAGTATCTATACCATTAGTACTAGATATATTCATTATTACACCTTTATCCATTATTTTAGCAGTATATTTAGATACTAAGAATGTTCCTATTAAATTAACATCTAATGTTCTTCTGAAATTATCCACAGTCTTATCTTCAAAAGTAGTATCTATAGCAATACCTGCATTATTAACAAGTACATCTACTTTACCAAATACTTCTTTTACTTTATTAACCATTTCTTTAACTTCTTCTTCATTAGATATATCACATTTAATTACTAATGTATTAACTTCTAATTCTTTAGCTAATCTTTCTACTTCTAAAGCTCCTTCTAAATCAGAATTATAATTTATAACAACATCATATCCTTCTTTAGCATACTTTAATATAGTAGCTTTACCTATTCCTTTACTAGAACCAGTTACTAAAACAACTTTATTCATTATTATCATTCCTTTCTTTATCTATCTTGTCTTTTAAATATTGTGCAAAATAGTCATAGTATTTATCTTGTAGTTCTTTTATCTTCCAATCAAATCCTGTGATTGTCCCTCTGCAATCAGGAGATCCGCATGTACATTCAAACGAATAATTTTCGTTATCAATAAAAGCATAATCCACTGTTAGTTCTTCATCCTTTTTTATATCTCTCATTGCTACAAATGTAATCTCGCCATGTAGTCCAACATTTGGATTACATGAATGATTTTGATAAAGTTTAATACTTTCTTCTTCCTCTTTATTAGTAGAGCCTAGATAGTATTCATCACTAATGGGGAAATAACTATCACATATTCCTGACGAAAATATTTGATCCTTTGTCAAAATATGACCACCTTTAATAAATACTATTTCGCCCTTTGTTATGTCTTCCTTAGCAAAAATCCCTTTTCCATTAATTGATTCATTTCTTACTTCTACTTTTGGTGACAATCTAGAACTAATCATATATACACCTCAAAAAAATTATACCATAAAAAAAATACTAATATTAGTATTTTTTTATTTATTTACCTTTAAAGTAAAGTTTTCTATCTCTGGCATATCTACACCATATTCTTTAATATATTTATCATGTTCACTAAGCATATTATTACAATAATTAATTAAATTATCTTTATTATCATTATCAATATACTTTAAAGCTGCCATTGCTATATGATATCTATCTATTTCATTTTTAACTCTTTGGTCAAATGAAGTAGTAATTGTGCCTTCTTCTTTATATCCATGGACATGGAAATTATTGTTATATCTCTTATATATTAATTGATGTATTAAATTAGGATATCCATGGAAATTAAATATAACTGGTTTATCAGTAGTAAAATAATTATTAAAATCAAAATCAGTTAATCCATGAGGAGAATTAGTACTTGATTCTAATTTAAACAAATCTACTACTACTATTGTTCTTATTTTTATATTTGGGCAGAATTCTTTTATTAAATTATGTGCAGCGAATAATTCAAGTGTTGGTGTTTCTCCAGAAGATGCAAGTACTATATCAGGATCTTCTTCGCTTAACCAAGGAACTATTATTAATCCATCTGTACATAGTTTAATAGCTTCTTCCTTATTAAACCATTGGAATCTAGGATGTTTAGAAGCTACAATAGTGTTTATATAATCTTTTGTTCTTAAACAATGATCTAATGTACTAATAAGAGTATTAGTATCACAAGGTAGATACATTCTCATTATTTCACTCTTTTTAGAAGTAATATGATTTAAGAATCCAGGATCTTGATGTGTATAACCATTATGATCTTGTTGCCATGCATGTGATGTTAATAATATATTTAAAGATGATATAGATTTTCTAAAATCTAATTCTTTAGATACTTTAATCCATTTTGAATGTTGAGATACCATTGAGTCAACGATTCTTATAAATGCTTCATAACTTGCAAATAATCCATGTCTACCTGTTAAAAGATATCCTTCAAGCATACCTTCACAGACATGTTCTGATAAAAATGAGTCAATTATATTTCCATCATGGCTTAAATTTTCATCTGTATCTAGAATTTCACCATTAAATCTTCTTTTTTCTGTATCAAATATATTAAACAATCTATTTGACATAGCTTCATCAGGACAAAATAGCTTAAAATTATCATTTTTTGCCATAATATCACGTATAAATTTACTAGCTTCTTCAGTATCTTGTTTGATAACCTTTCCAGGAGTATCAAAATCTAACATATATTTATGAAAATCTGGCATATCTAGCTCTTTTAAAAGCATTCCTCCATTGGCATAAGGACTACTTCCCATCCTTTTTTCACCTTTTGGAATGATTGATTTAATATCTTCAAGTAACTTTCCATCTTTATCAAAACAATTTTCTATATGATAACTCTTTAACCAACTTTCAAGAGGAATAATATTCTCTGGATGAGATTCATCCACTAGTAATGGAACTTGATGTGATCTGAATGAACCCTCAACTTTTTTACCATCGACTACTTCTGGTCCAGTCCATCCTTTTAAAGTCTTTAATATTATCATTGGATAAATAGGTCTACTATCATCAGAAGATTCTTTTATATTTTTTATTTTACTTATAACATAGTCCATAGCTAAAGACATATTACTTTGTAATGTATTTATATTATTTCCTTTAACTATAATAGGTTCATATCCATATCCTTTAAATAAATTCTTTAATTCTTCATCACTTATTCTAGAAAGTATTGTAGGATTACTTATTTTATAACCATTTAGATGTAATATTGGTAATACTACACCATCTTTATGTTTGTTTATTATCTTATTTATATGCCATGAAGTAGATAAAGGACCTGTTTCAGCTTCTCCATCCCCAATTACACATGCAGCGATTAAATTAGGATTATCAAGTACTGCACCATAAGCATGAGCAAGACTATATCCTAGTTCTCCACCTTCATTTATAGATCCAGGAACTTCTGGAGAACAATGTGAAGATACTCCCCCTGGGAATGAGAATTGTTTAAATAGTTTTTTCATTCCTTCTTTATCTTGAGTAATATTTGGGTATACTTCAGAATAAGTTCCTTCTAAATAAGTATTAGCAATCATAGCATTTCCACCATGACCTGGTCCTGATATATAAATCATATCTAAATTATATTTAACTATTACTCTATTTAAGTGTTCATATATAAAGTTTTGCCCTACTGTAGTACCAAAATGCCCTACTATTTTCTTTTTTATATCACTTAATTCTAAAGGTCTTTCAAGTAAAGGATTATCAAGCAAGTATAATTGCCCTACTGTTAAATAATTAGCAGCATCAAAGTATCGATTTAATAAATCTAATTCTTTTTCACTTATCATAACAATCCTCCTTATTCTTTAATATTATTATATACTATTTTTAAATAAAAAAAAAGAAGTATTATTTACTTCCGTTTGTTCTTGCTAGACTAAGATTTCTAATCTTACCACCTTGTCTTGTTTTAATACCCATCATTACTTTATTAGGGGCACCATCAAGTTTACCACAGTGTTTGCAATTTCTTACATAGTAATCTGTTGCTACTATAGCATAAGACATACCTGCGATTGTACCTTCTTTTCGTTTTGTTTCGATTGTTCTCCAACCTGTATACTCGTGGAAACCTTTTACTTCACATGTTTTAACCAACTCAATCCCTCCTTTGATGGCGTATATTATAACATATCAAAACTATTTGTAAATAAAAAAAGAATAATTATTTATTCTTTTTATATTCTATACATACTTTATCTAATTCCTTAATAATTTTTTCTATATCTTCAGGATTAGTTAATCTAGCTCCAGAGGCATATATATGTCCTCCTCCTCCAAATTTTTCTAAAGATGTATTAATAATAGGTCCTCTACTTCTGGCATTAACCTTTATTAAATTATTCTTTTTGTCTTCCGTAAAGAATACCCATACTATTATTTCATTAATATTATTAAAATTACCTATTATATTACCAGTAAGGGCTGTATCTCCACCGAATTTTTGGATTGTTTCATCATCAATGACTATATATCCAAGACCATTTTCAGTTACATTTAAATGTTCTGCTACATAACCATTAAATCTTACATCTACTAGGTTTCTTCTATATAAAGTATCATATAATGGTCTAATAACTAGATCTTGTTCTTCAATTAAATTACCTATTAATTTAAATGTTTTAGGACTAGTATAATCATACATAAATCTATTAGTATCTGTTACTACTCCCATGAATAGTTTTTCAGCAGCTTCTTTGTTCATCTTTAAATCAGTATTATTTACTAATTCTATTAGCATTTGGCATACTGAAGAAGATGATTCATCTACCCATTTTAAGTCTTCAAAACATTCTATTTCTGGATGATGATCTATTTTAATAGTATATTTAAATTCGCTTGGATTAGTTATTCCATCGATTCTAATAGCATTTGGAGTATCTAGGATAATTAATAATGAATCTTTTATTTCTTTTTCATCTAATTTATCCATTTTACCCATATATTTGAATACAGAGGAATATGCTCCTACTACAGATACTTTTTTATTAGGAAAAGTATTAGTTATTATTTCTTTTAAACCTAATGTACTTCCTAAAGCATCTATATCTGCTCCTATATGTCTTGCTATTACTATCTTGTCATGTTCTTTAATTTTTTCATATATTTCATTATATATTTTTTTCATATTTACTCTTTTCTATTTTACTAAATTATATGTATCTCTTACCATCATTAATTCTTCGTTAGTAGGTATAACATATATATCTATACTTGATTTATCAGTACTGATTTTTCCCTCATGTATTTCTTTAAAACCAGCGATTTTAGAATTAAATTCTAAATCTATATCTAAACCTATTGGTTTTAATCTATTAGTGATATCTTCTCTCAATTGATCACTATTTTCACCAGCACCTGCGGTAAATATTATACCATCAACCTTACCACCTAAGTCAATATAATAATCTACTATATATTTAGCTATTCTAGCATCATACATTTCTAATGCTAATTTACACATTTCATCACCAGACATAGCACCTTCAAGTACATCTCTTCTATCACTAAATGTAGATATACCAAGTAATCCTGATTCTTTATTTAATTTATTTGTTATTTCTTCTACAGTCATTCCTGATTCTTTAGATACATATTCAATTATAGATGGATCGATAGAACCACTTCTAGTACCCATCATAAGCCCATCTAGAGGAGTTATTCCCATAGTAGTGTCATAACACTTTCCATCTTTAACGCATGAAATACTAGCTCCTGAACCTATATGGCATATTATTAAATTAACATCTTCTTTATTTAACTTATCTTTCATATATTCAGTTATATATTTATGACTAGTTCCATGGAATCCATATTTTCTAACTCCATAGTTCTTATACCATTCATATGGAACTGGGAATATATATTTATCTTTTGGCATTGTTTGATGAAATGCTGTATCAAATATAGCTACTTGTTTAACATTTGGTAATGCTTCTTTAAATGCTTCAATACCTGCTAAATTACCTGGATGATGTAGAGGTCCTAATTTAGTTAATTCTTTTATATCATTTATTACTTCATCAGTAATAATAACTGATTCACTATATTTCTCTCCACCATGAAGTACTCTATTTGCTATTCCATCTATTTCATCAAGTGATTCAACTGCATGATATTTAAGTAATTCTTCTATAAGAACTTTAACAGCTTCTCCATGATCTTTTAAATATCTTTCACCTTTAATTTTTTCACCATTAACTTTAGTATTCCAAAAACTATCTTTTAAACCTATTTTTTCTATATATCCACTAATTACTACTTCTTCTTCAGGCATATTAACTAATTGGAACTTTAATGATGAACTACCTGCATTTACTGCTAAAATTTTCATAAAATCACCTACCTCTATAATTATACAACAAAAAAAGCATATTTTAAATATGCTTTATACTAACTTTAATATTAAGTTTACTATAATAATTGCATATACTACAACTATTATACTAAGAACAAATATATCTGCAAAACCTGCATTTTGACTAGTTATAGGAGCTATTTTATCTTCTGCTAAAGGTATTACTTTCTTTGGTTCTTCTTTAGTTGGATTTAATACAACTTTTACTTTATCTATATATTCCTTCATCTTTCTATTAATATCTTCTTCAGTAATTTGTACTTGATCAGGATACATACTAGCAGCTTCTAAATATACTTTTAAGTTATTAAAACTACTTGCTATCTTTTCATCATCACTTGCATTAGAAAAATTAACATTTCCAATATATTTACCTGTTTTATCATAATTTTGTAAGTCTAAATCAAAATCATAATGTTCTTTAATAGATTTAACTACTTCATCAATAGTATTTTTTTCTACTATATCGATAGCCTTATTTATATCTATTAAACCAGTAGATTCATTTACTGCAAAATCTTTTAATAAGTTATCTAATCCTGCTTTACTTTTAATCTCAGTTAATATCTTTATATCATTTAATGTTTCTTTATCTGATTCACTTGATATAACTTTAGGTTCTACCATACTAATTGGTTCTTCTTTTACTTCTTCTCTTAGGAATGTATTATTATTTAAAAAACTAATTACAGCAGTTTCATCAATAATATTTTCTAATTCATCAATAGAAATATTCTTAGTAAAACCATTATAAGATAATACTATTTCGCCAGTACTTTGATTTAATCCTTTAATATATTTTTGTATAAAAGGATTACTATTATAATAATTAACTAACCTAGTTTTTATATCCATAATACATACCACCTTATTATATATAATTATAACATAATATGTTTAAAAATGATATAAAAATAATAAAAAAAGAAGTCATAGACTTCTTATTTATCTTGTAATACGCTTAGGATTCCATCCATTTTCTTTTGAACACCAGTTAATTGTTCTTCTAATTCTTCATTTTTCTTTTTGATTTCTTCTTTTTCATTACTTAAACTTAATGCTTCTTTTTGTTTTTCAAATAAATCAAATTTAGTCTTAGATAATTCTTCTTCTAAATCTTCTATTTGTTTTTGTTGTTTAGCATATACATCCATTAATACTGGTTCAACTGTTTTCTTAAATTGATCTTCATAATCAACTCTTTGAACTCTAGATTCATATACTGGTTTTTCTACTACTGGTTTTGGTTCTATTATCTTAGGTTCAATTATTTTTGGTTCTTCTTTAGCAGGTTCTTCTACTTTAGCAGCTGTTTCCATAACAGATTGAATTGTTTTATTTCTTGCTTGCAATTCTTCAAAAGTAGGAATCTTTATAGTTTTTTCTATTTCAGGTTCTTTAGTTTCTACTACTGGTTTTTCTAAAGTTACAGGAGCTACTTCAGTTTCTTCACTATACTTAGAGCCAATAACATCAGCGAATTTCTTAGATACTAATAGTTTCTTTGGCTTTCTTACTGCTATTTCTTCTCCTACTAATTTAGCATCTAATTTTATATTTTCTGGGAATGGTTCATCTTCAGATTTAGCTAATGTTTTTAATACTGATTTAAGATTATTCCATTCTTCATCAGTAGTTATTTCTCTTGAAGAATAATTACCACCTTCTGATACTAAACCTGTAACATATATTTTAATCATTCCTTCTTCATTTAATTCATTTAATGAGTAAACTATATAATCATTTGCATTAGCTAATCTAAATTTTGAAAGAATAGTTGCATCTTGTCTAACACCATCTTCATTTATTATATATATTAATTTATCAGTCATATTTATATACTCCTTTTACTATAAAAATTATAACACTATTTATTCTTTTTCGCAACAAAATATTTGCATCCAAAAGCGCAATTTTCCTCTAAATACTTATCTAAATTGCTATATTTATTAATTTTATTTGCTTTAGGATTTTTATCATCATAGAAACCTTTTAATCTAAGTTTTCCATAAGCCCAATCTCCTACTACATAATCAAATTCATAAAAATAATCAGTTAGTTTATTTTTAAAGTCTTCAAGAACAAATCCATCTCTATTATTCTTTATTATTTCATACTTTATATTATCTATTTCTACTTGTTTATTCATATATATCACCAATTTAATTATAACATAAAAAAATAGGTTTATAACCTATTTTAATATATATGTTTTTATTATATAGTATGCTGCTACTAGAACACCTATTATTAATATGACTATTAGTGCTTTAATGAATCCATTAGTTCCTTTTAATGATTCTTCTAATTCACTATCAATAAAGTCTTTTTTATTAAACATAAATGTATTTGTACTATATTCTTTAGTTTGTTTTTTATCATCTTCAGGAGTTTCTTCATTTTCTTCTTTAAGCTCTATTTTCTTGCTTTCTGAAGTTAAATCTTTATAAGCTTCCTTTATATTAGTACTAGTTTTAGCACTAGTAAGAGTATTCATTATATCAAGCAGTTCTGTTTCTTCTTGAATTAATTTATCATATGCTTGTCTTGTCTTAGTTAATTCTTCTTCTATTTCCATATGTGGATCATATCTACTATTTTTTCTTTTTTCAGAAGCATCTAGAATTATATCTCTTTTTTCTTTAGCTTCTTTTAATACTTCATTAATATTATATACTTTTTTATTATCTTCTTCTGTTTGCCTATTGTTTAATTCTTCAAAGTTAATTGAGGGTCTTTGTTCCTTTTTTTCACTTAGTTTTCTTTCTTTATCTACAATCTCTTTAATCTTAGATATATCTATCTCTTTACTTTGATCTATAACAACAGAATTAGTATAATTCATAGTATCATATAATTCTTCATAAAGTTTTTTATTTCTACTGCTTCTACTTTCATTAGAACTAATGGATGAATACTTATCCATTCTAGTACTCATAGATATCACCTACTTTACTCTTTATATAAAAATAATATCATATTTTTAAATAAATTTCTACTTTTTGTAGTATAATTAATATAATGTGTTAAGGAGGAAAAATGTTTAAAGTAGATAATGATAAGTGTTTAAGATGTGGAATGTGTACTGGTATATGTCCAGACGTATTCTCATTTGATGATGAAGGAAATATTAAAGTTAATAATGAAATTATAAATGAAGAAAATATTGATTCAGTTAATGAAGCTGTAAGTGCTTGTCCAGTAACTGCAATTAGTAAGGAAGAAAAAGAAAACAAGGATTAACCTTGTTTTTTTATTTCTGAATATAATACTTTTACTTCATGAATAGATAGTTTTCTATATTTACCCGATGGTAAATCTCCTAAAGTTATAGATCCATAGGATAATCTAGTTAGTTTTAATACATCTAAATTAAAGTATTCAAATATCTTCTTTATTTCATGATTTTTACCTTCATGAATAGTTATTTCTACCATACTAATATTCTTAGCTTTATCTATCTTTTTAACCTTTATTCTGTCTATATTATAAGATATTCCTTTAACTTTAATACCTTTCTTTAAAGTGTTTATTTCTTCTAAAGAAAGAATACCATTTATTTTAGCCAAATAAACCTTCTTAATATTAGAACTAGGTTTCATCATTAAATTAGCAAATTCTCCATCATTAGTTAGTAATATAATACCTGTAGTATCATAATCAAGTCTTCCTATTGGATATATTCTTGTATCTATATCAAAGTAATCAAGAATAGTCTTTCTACCTTTATCATCACTAGTAGTGGATACTACTTCTCTTGGTTTATTGAATACATAGTATTCTTTTTCTTGTTTAGATAAAGTTACTCCCTCAACTTCAATTATGTCATTTGTATCAACTTTAGTACCTAGTTCAGTAACAACTGATCCATTAACCTTAACTAATCCTTTAACTATTAGTTCTTCAGCCTTACGTCTTGAACAATATCCTAAAGCACTGATTTGTTTTTGTAATCTTTCCATAAAAATCACCTAGAAGTAGTATAACATTTATTTACAAATGAAACAACAATTATTTTTGCTTATACAACTCTTCCGGTGGTTCATATTATATAATAAAAAAAGATATTCATTGAATATCTTTTTATTTCTTTTTATTATAAACTATTAAACCTACAATTATAGTTACTACTACTAGAATAACTCCAGCATACATAATTCTTTGTTTTCCAGTTTGAATGTTTATAATTAATTCTGCGAATGCGCTATCATCTTCTTTAACAATCTTTTGGTCTATTAATACTAATAATCCTGATGCATTACCATATTCATCTATATAGGCAGTTGCAGTATCTTTAGTAGATGCTTTTGTATATCCTGCTGGAGCAACTGTTTCTATGATTCTATATGTAGTAGATGGTTCCATTTCGATAAATGTTGCAACTCCTTTTGTTAGAGTGAATTGAATCTTACCATTCTTTTCATCTGCTTTATATATATCAGCATTTGGATTATAAGTACCATCATTTTCTACTTCAACTAATTTTAAATCAACATATTTTTTAGTCTTTTTATCATATTTTTGAAGTTTATATTTACCTGTTGTTAATGCATTACCTGCAGTATCTCTTTTATAGAAGTTAAATGAATTTAATGAGTTAGAAATGAATATAGTATCTAATAAATAGTTACCATCAATTGAAACTCCCTTTTCATCAAGTCCTATAACTACTTTAGTATATACACCCTCACCTTGTGGTAAAACATATGGTGTTGGAGTATATATTTCTTTAAAGTAATATGTACCTTCAGGTAAGTTATTAATAGTTATTTTACCATTAGAATTAGTAACATATACATAATTATCTACTGATGCTTGGTCATCTACATATGTATAAAGACCTGGAGCATCAACTGTACATTTTAACTTCTCTGATTTATCTTCATTATAAAGTTCAAATTGAACACCTTCAAGTGGATTACCATAACCAGTTTTTTCTATATTTACTTTAGTTATATAGTTAATAATTCTTACATTTCCATCATTTGCAGGAACATAACTATTATTACTATTTTTAACTAATAAATCTCCGTTTACAACCTTTATATATGTTGTTCTAGCAGCTTCATCCTTTGGTATTCTGTAAGGAGGAAGAACAGCAGTTTCTACTATCTTATATTCTCCATCTTCTAATAATGAAATTGAATATGAATATGTAGTAGGAAGATATAAACTAGTAAGACTTCCATTTTCATTATATTCAAATACATTTCCATTTCCTTTGTTAAATTTCATTACTTTATCTTTTGAATTTCTTATTTCAAATGTTGCTCCATTAATTGGATTATTTGATTTATCTACCTTTAATATTCTAAAGTTTTTAGCAACATTTGTAACAGTTAATTCAATAGCACTATTATTATAAGATACTTTAACTAAACCACTTAAGCATGATGTTATATTACCTGCATTATCTTTTCTTGCTTCATCACAAGCAGTAATTTTATGAGTTATAGCATCTATCTTAATATTAAAGTCTCTTATTCCAGAATATCCAGAAGGAGTTTTTGATTCTCTAACTCTGTATTCACCACTATAGTTTAAACTATATTTAGTTGTAGTATTAGAATCTATTGTTACAGAATAATTAGTATTAGTTATATGTGTTAAATTAAATTTAGCTCCATCAATTGATCTTCCATCTGCATCAACTTTCTTTATAGAGAAATCTGTATTTTCAGAACTTACATTAAATGAAGCTTTATATATTCTCCATCCAGTACCATAAACCATATCTTGGTTATCATTTGGATTTTTCTTAAATCTAAAGTATTTGAATGATTCTGTTGTTTCACTAGAAGAAGGTCCAGATCCTCTCTTATAGCTACATGTTATTTTAGCATTTTGTATTGTTTCATTAGAAATTAATGTAACAGTACCTGCTCTTTCATCAACAATAGGTGTTGATATCTTAGAATTATCAGATTCACAAGTTGTATAATCTCCTATACCAGATACTACTACTTTATATTTCTTGTTTGCATTATCCCATTGCATTGTATAATGATCTTCATTAAATGCAGGTGCAGGTTTTACTTGGTCTTCTAATCTAGCTGCATTTATATAGCTTGTATAGTAATAATATAAAGTGTTTGGTGTAGTTGGACTACTTGCACCATTTGGTACAATTACTTGATTATAGAAACTATATTCACCATTCCAATCAGGTTCAATAGTATCAAATGATGTTCTTCCGCCTTCCATAACTTCCCAAACTAGAATTTGCATTGCTATTAATTTAGTTTGAGCATATTTATCCTCAGTTATTATTGTATCTAATGTCTTTCTTCTTTCAGGATCTGGATTATATCCCCAAAGAAGTAATTTCTTTAATAAATTTATTCTTTTTGTTTTTTCTGCTTGAGATAGACTAGAATCAGAGAATTTAATTGAATCTAGTGTATTATATTGTGTTAAATCTCCGTCCCTTATCCAGTCTTTACTCATATTTAAACAGTAAGATATATAACGAGTAGACCCATCTACTACTGTGTAGTAGTTCCAGTTACCATATATATGCTTACATGAGAATGAAGCATTATTAGCGCATAAATCATGACCATCAGTTGCTTCATACCAGTTTGTAGTAATTAATGATTGGTTTTTAAAAGTATTTAAGCTATCAGAATGATATACTTGGAACTTTGGAGCAGCACTTACACTTGTAATACCTACCAGGAAGAATAATACAACTACTAATAATATTTTTGATATTTTTTTCATCATATTACTCACCTCCCTCAGTATTACCAGTGCCTGTATTTAAAGCGCCAAAATCATATACTGGTAATTCTTCGCCCATTAATGTTATATCTCTTGCACTTACTATATTTCTATAAGTACCTGCTTCTTTTAAATCTAAATCAAGTACTAATGTGAAATATTGTTTTTCATTAGGTAATAATAATTTTCCAGATAATCCATTGTAATATAATAAATTATCATACATTGCCCAATATTGATTTTCTTTTAAACTTGGATTAAATGTCATTCCTGCTGGAGGATTATCTACAATCATTCCAATATATCCTGGGAAGTATTTTGTATTTTCCACAGTGAATGTATATTTAACTCTTACTTTAGTATCTTTTGGATTAAGTACTGATATTGATACTTGTGTAGCATTTTTATCAGAATAATCATAAGTATCTACTTTACCATTCTTAGCAACTTGAACTTCAGTAATGTATTTATTTAATGAAATTGCCATTTCTTTCTTAATTGCAAGTCCTAAGTTAATACCAATTTCATTTGATCTACCACTTGGGTTTTCTGATTCAAAGCTTATAATCTTAGAAATTGCTTTATTAGTATTAGGTAATTGAGATGCTTTAGAATTGTTATTTTCTGAATCAGGAATACTATCACTAGATTTGTTTATACCAGTAACTATATATTTAGTATTATCAACAGTATAACTAACATAATAGTTTCCACTTGCTAAACCACCAAAATAGTAATTTCCATTTTCTCCAGTTACTGTAGCTCCAACTAATGTATCATTTTCATTAACAAATGTAGTTGGATCTGTTATATCATAACCTTCTGGGATATCACCAATTTTATATAATGAAACAGGTATATCTTTTAATTTAGATTCATTTTCTGTATAAATACCATTATAATCATAGTCTTCAAATACAAATCCTGAAATTGTTCTTGCATAAATAGATGTTACTGATGATGATGAAGCATAATTTGCTTTTACATTCATTGATTCATCACAGTAATCTGGGTTTTCTGCTGGATTTTGGCAATCAGCATTATATCCATCAGGTTTTTGTGCTAGTATATGGAATTTGTTATAGAATACATTACCATCACTAGAACCAACTGTTTCTACATTTACAGTTAATCCTTCATTAGAACCAAAGTATGTTCCATAAGTAAATGGTGTATCTTTTACTACTTTTATTGCTATAACATTTGATACTGGTGTATTTGGGTCTTCCCATGCTTTCCAGATTGCTGATGGTTCAGCATCTACTCTCATTTCATCCGCAATTATATTTGATGGATTTCCAGTTGTAGCATAGTAGAATTTATATGTATTTGTATCTACTGTTCCAACAAAATTTACTTTATATTTTGTTATTCCTATATTTGAACTCATATCAACAGATAAATCTCCATCATATGGTAAAACATAGTATAGAGTTGCATTTGGATAAGTATATCCTCCTGCTACTGTTGTTTCTGAGTGGTTATAAGCTAACATATTAAATGTATAGCTTCCATTCTTTTCAATATTCTTTGGTGTAGATGAAGCTTTTGTTATTACTGCTGATGAGTTATATAAAGTTATAGTATTTAATTCATTTGATCTTTCTACTAATGATGATATTGGATAGAATATTGTTGAAATAACTCCACCTTCATCATCAGCCATATGTTTAACTGCTTTAAAATCAACTGTTGTAAATATTTCTGGTTGAACCGCATTTGGTGTATTAATTAAATCAATATCTGCATATACTACAAAATTAGATAATATACCTTTTTGTAGATTTGATATTTCATCCTCAGTCATACCTTCAGTTTCTGCAGATAAAGCATAATGATATACTACATAGTTAGCATCCACTGCAGGTGTGCCTTTACCAAGTGCACCATATATATTAGATAAAAGTATAGTATCTGTAGTATATGGTTTTTCATTTTGGTTACCATAGTTAGATTCTATATACATATATTCAGGCATGTATATATCTACATAAATAGTATCATATCTTAAATCTGTATCACTTCTAGAAGCATTTGCATTAATTTTTAATGCTATTGGATAATAATAGAATTGACTTTCTGGTTGAGTTAAATCTATTGATTTATGTGCGCTTATTACTGGTTTAGTAGCTTTAATACCAGAAACTATAATTGAAGCTCCTGATGTTGCACATCTATCACTTATACATGCATTATTATTTCTTGTAACTAAATATCTATTTGTGAAATCATATACTGATTTAACAAAGTTACTAGAATTAGTTAATAATGTTTCTCCACTATATGCTTCATTACCTAGATATCTATAATCATTACTATTCTTACCATATGCAGTAGCACTTGTTGTAATTTGATATACATTATTAGCTAAAGTATATTCATCAACTACTGTACCATATAATTCTATAGTTCCAGAAGCTCCTGGTTCTATATACTCTGTGTTATAAGAAATATATGTTGATTTAACAACTAATGGTCCTTTTGTTGATTCGATAGGATTTCCATCAATATCATTTTCAGATACTGGTGAATATGCCCATTTAACTGTATTCTTTTCTACTATACATGGTCCACCATATAAATTCATTAATTGTTCTTTTGTTAATGAACTAACTGATGCTGGACAATTTGATGGAGCATTAGCAGCTATTTCAAAATAGTTACTATTCCATTCACCAAATCCAAAATATACTTTTGGATGTGCTGTTCCATCATTATCTATTTTAATTGAAGGAGTTGAAGTAATTTCTCCTGCAACAAAGTCATATCCTTTATTTGAATCTTTATCATTTATTAATTTAAATACATCATTATCTATTTTTACATAGTTAGTTAAACTTGTTAATCCATCTCCTAAAGATGTAGATCTACTTGAATAATCAAATTTAGTTTTTAATATAAAATCTGATCCATAGTTTAGAACTGCTTTACCATATTCTAAAGCATCTCCCATAGTTTCAGAAGTTAAACTACTTTCATAAACATCAATATTAGAAGAATAATTTCCTAATATATAATCATATGAATCTAATATTTGAACATTAGTTACTGTATCAGCACTATTATTTTTATTTCCAGTTAATGTAACAACTATATCTGCATAATCATGATCTCCTCTAGTTGCTAATGTAGATAAGAAATAATTTGTTGAGAAATAATAGAATTGAACTTCAGAGTTTTCTGTATATGCATTTACTAAATAATCTTTTATGTTATTAACATTAATAGTTAAAATACCATCATTTAATGAACTAGTTATATCTCCATTATTTATTTCTGGCATTTCTCTACCATTTGTATCTATATTTATTTTATAATCATCTGTACTAGAATAAGTTCTATAAACTCTTTCAGAATTTTCATTAAATGTTAATTTTGTATCATCTGAATTAGTTATAGTCATAGTTATAGATTTTGGAACTATTAAACCTCTAATTCCTTTATCACCATAAGTTTTTAAGCCCATTAATAACCCAACAGGTACTGTTCTATCTTTCTTAGTACCAGAATACATATTAACAAAGTATTCTTCTCTACCAGTAATAGTTACATCACAAGCAGAAGAATCAGCTAATTCGCAAGATATATCTCCTGGTAAAGTACTAACAGTTTTAATACTTGGTGTATCTTGATCTGTTGTTTCTTTTATAAATATTAATGGTTTAATGCTATTATTAGTAGTTATATCATTTGTATTAATACTTTCTAAATAGAAATCAAATGTTGATGGATCATTTAATGCTTGAATTTGAACTTCAAAGCTTCCATAGTAATATGTATTACCATCGAATGTTAATACATTTTCAGCATCCATTCTTTCATCCATTCTTACTGTAACATTTTCACCATATTTTAGAGTCGCTTCATAAGAAGTAGGAACTAATACTTCTACTAATACTTTTCTTCCTTCAATATTATGAGAAGTTGTTTGACCATCTTTTTCCATTAATCTATATTCAACGGAATACTTTATATTATCAAATGTTCTTACTCTCTTGTTTGAATTACTAGAGTCATTACCTGCATCATCATTCAAATCGAATGCTCCTGCACCATCCTCTATACCAACAATTTTTTTGCTAGTAACAGTAAATTTATTATCATCCCCAGCATCTGCCAATACAAAGAAATATATTGGAACAAATACTATTGCTAGTGAAACAATAATAGTAACTAGTAATATGTGTTTTCTATAACTTTTATCCATAGTAACCTCCTATGATTATTATTCTATTCTATATATAATTAAAACATTTTTTTTGTAAAAAAGCAATAAAAATGGCGTAAATCACGCTTTATTATTTTGATAAAATATTATATAATATTCTAGGAGATGATAAAATGTTAGCAATACAATATTTAGTATTAGGTTTAATACAAGGATTAACTGAAACAATACCTGTTTCATCAAGTGGTCATTTAATGATTTTTAAAAGATTAATGGATGCAAACATTGATTATAATACTATAGCAATTATGACTAATTTTGGTTCTTTAGTAGCTATAATCATTTTATTTAGAAAGGATATATTTAGATTAATAAAGAATTTCTTTAAATATATTAAAACTAAAGATAGTTCTATCAAAAGTGATTTCAATTATTGCTGGATGATAGTACTTGGATGTATACCAGCAGGATTAATGGGATTAGTTGTTAGTAAATTAGATTTATTTGAAAAAATAGAAAACAATATTAAAGTTGTTGGAATATCTTTAATAGTTACAGCTATTCTATTATTTATTGTTAGAAACTTTAATGGTAAAAAAGATGATTCTAAACTAGGTATTAAAGAAGCTTTAGTAGTTGGATGTTTCCAAATACTAGGATTATTCCCTGGTATAAGTAGAAGTGGATCTACTATAGTAGGTGGTATGACTGCCGGTTTAAAAAGAGATACAGCATTTAAATATTCATTTATGTTGTATATTCCTTTATCACTTGCAGCAATGGTTTTAGAATTAACTGATATTAGTATTTCAAAAGAATTAATTTTATTCTATATAGCAGCTACTATAGTAGCTGGAATTGCTACATTCTTAGTAACTAAATGGTTTAGAAGAATCGTAGTAAAAGGAAAACTAATATACTTTTCAATATATTGTTTATTAGTAGGATTACTTGTTTTATTATTCCTATAAAAAAACTACCAAATGGTAGTTTTTTTATTCCTCTTCTTTCATTTCTATTTCTTTTATATCTACTTTATTAATACTATCAAATCTCTTTGATATTTTTTCTGTAGTAGTATGAATATCAAGTACATCTTTATTAACTGATTCAATAGATCTAGATAATTTATCCCATCTATCTCTATATCTTCCAAACTCGATAGATAATTTTTGTAATTCTTCTTGAATTATCTTAGCGTATTTATCTCTTTCTTGATTTTTAATTATTACTTCGATAGTAGTTAAAGTACTCATTAATGTAGTTGGAGATGTAATCCATACTCTTTTTTTATAAGCATATTCAATTATATCATCATGATATGCATTTAATTCTGCAAATATAGCTTCTGCCGGTAAAAACATAATTGCTTGATCAGATGTAACACCTGGAATTATGTATTTAGAAGCAATTGCATCTATATGTTTTTTAACATCATTTTTAAATAATTTAGAAGCAGCTTCTCTAGATAATTTATCTTGATTCTTATCAACCATTATTCTATAGTTTTCAAGCGGGAATTTAGAGTCTATTGCAATAGTACCTAATGGTTCTGGTGCAAATAAAACTGCATCTGCTATTGATCCATTTTCAAATGTATATTGTAATTGATATACTTTATCATTCGAATCTCCAAATACCGAAGATAATATATGAGTTAAATTAACTTCTCCAAATATACCTCTACTCTTTTTATCTGTTAATATACCTTGTAGAGATACTATATCTGTAGATAGACTATCTATTTTCTTTTGAGCTTCATCGATTTTAGCTAATTTTTCTAATACATTATTAAATGTTTTATTAGTCTTCTCAAAGTTCTCATCTAATCTTTCATTAACCCTATCATTAATAAGATTAAGTCTATTATCCATTCTTTCACTTTGTTTATTAAAATCATCATTTAAATTTCTTGTAATATCAGTCTTAAAATCACCTAGTTCTCTAGTAACATTATTTTCTAGATTACCTAGTCTTTCTGTTATTTTACCCTCATTAATATTTTTAAATAAAGATATTATTACTAGTACTAAAATAACTGCTAATACACCTATAATAATATAATCTAACATACAACCTCCTATTTAATTATTTCATCAAACATTTTTACTACTAAATTTCTATATTCAAGATCATGTGGAGCAAATTCATCAGAGAATAATAGCTCTTTAAATTCATCATAAGTAAACCATTTAACTTCTGATACTTCTGATTCTTGTAATTTAAAATCATTAGTATTTAATCTTAATAAATAAACTTGTGCTAATTCATAACCCGGTTCATATATGTATTCAAACATAAATTTATAATCAGATTCTTTTGTTTTAACACCTAATTCCTCATATGTTTCTCTTATTGCACCTTCAAGTGATGTTTCACCAGCACGAACATGTCCTGCACTAGGCATATCCCATGTATACGGATATTTCTTCTTTCCGGATTTTCTTTGAACTAATATTTCATTATTATCGTTTATGATCCATATCCAAACAGGTTTATGATAAAAACCTGGATTTTCGCTATGACAAACAGATTTTTCTTTAGTACCTAAATATTTACCTTCTCTTGTGTATATATCAAATATTTCTTCCATTATTTCACCTTTAGTCATTATTTATAAATTTATTAACTACCATACTAACTAAGTAAGTAATAATAAGCATTATTGCTATTTTAACAAGTATAGTCCAATCTGTTAAACTCTCTTTTAAACTTGCTCCTATAAAGGACCAAAAATATATCATAGGTATTTTACCTATTAATACTGCTATCATAAATTTTTTAAAATCATATCCTGTTAAACCTGCTGCTATATTAATAGCAAAAGCTGGAGTAAAAGGAATTGCTAAAATAACCACTAATACTGGTAGTTTTGTCTTTCTTAATTTCTTTTTTAAATCTCTAACTTTTTGATTACCTTTATATTTTTTTTCAAAATAATTATCAAATTTACTACATAGATAATACGCACACATACATCCTACTACTGTCCCAAAATATGAAACAATGAATCCTGCTATATTTCCATAAGTAAATATATTTACTGCAACAAATACAGATAATGGTAATACTGGAATCATAGATTCTAGAAAAACTAATAAGAATCCTGAAATATATCCAAATTGACCAACAAAATTTGTTAAAGTATTTATTAGTTCACCCATTTCTATTCCTCCATATATATTATAGCATAAAAAAATAAGTTATTTTAAATAACTTATTCATTTAACCAATCATAGTCATATACTTCTATTATTTCATCATCTACATCTTGTTTTCTTTTAACATCTTCTGGCTTTTTATAGCCTTTTTTAGTCCAATTAAACAAAATAGTATCAATGTATCTAATATTATGAACACCCGATAAAATAGCTTCTTTTAATGCTTCTTTTATAAGATCTTCACTAATACCATTTTCTATCCAATTGTTAATAGAAGCAAATTCAGTTGGACTAAGTGTTCTACCAAATTCTTTTTCAAATACTGAATATAAATCAGTTTCTTTATCATTAGAAACATTATCCATTAGCATTGAAGACATCTTATTATAAAATAAATCTGTAGAAATATATTCTTCTATAACACCATTATTTTTTTTCATTTCAATAGAGATATAATTTTTTTCATTTAAAGAGTTAATTATTTCTAATACTTTAGAGGAATCTAAATTTAAATCTAATGCTATTTTATTAACATCAAAAGGGACATTATTCTTTTGATTAATAAAATATATAAGCATTATAAAATCTAGGCCTTCTAGTCCTATTTTTTCATAATTCTTAATAACATAATTAGGTATTATAAAGTTATCATTTACTTTAATTAGATCATTTATATTCATAATTAACCTCCATAATTCTTTATTATATACTCTTTTAATTCTTTTTCATTATTTTTTAACTTATTAGATAATATTTTATATTCAATATCTTTTAATATTTCTTTTGTTTCATAGGATGGTTCTCTTCCAAGGATACCTGCAACATCAAGATTATCAAATACCATATCTTCTTCTGAATGAATTGTTAGTTTTTCATAATCTTTTAATATTTGTTTTTTATCTATTCCTAATATTTCTCCAACAGTTAATGATATTAATATACCATATTTATATAAAGAATAGTTATCTATTTTGTTATAAACTAACATTTCTCTTATTTTTTCTATAGTTTCTCTTTCTAATCTAGAGAATGGATATTCATCACTATAACTAATTTGAGCCCACATACCTAGTACATCAGATGTTTGTTTTAACTTCTTTAATTTTGATATTTCTAAGAATTTATCTAGTTTATATTTAGTTATTAAAGATATACCATATTCATAATTATTAGATCTAAATATATAGTTTAATTCTTCTTTTTTTCTGTGGAAAGATAATGTTTTTAAACTAGGTAAATTCTTTTTAATAGCACGTTCTAATTCTTTATCTATTTTAAAATTTAATACTGTTGCAAATCTAATTGCTCTAAGAATTCTTAGACTATCTTCTTCTAGTTTCTCATTTGCATTTCCTACGCATTTAATTACTTTGTTATTAATATCCTTTTTAGCATTAAATACATCAATAATATTACCATCTTTATCCATACACATAGTATTTATAGTAAAATCTCTTCTATTTAAATCTTCTCCTATAGTATCTACATATTCTATTTCAGATGGTTTTCTATTATCTTTATATTTTATATCTCTTCTAAAAGTAGTTATATCAAAACAAGCATTTTTATAATTTAATTTAGTAGACCCATACTTTTCATCAATTATTATATTCTTTTTGAAAATTTTTATTAAATCTTTTGGAGTAGCAGATGTTGCAATATCTATATCTGAAGCGTTTAAAGACAAATATATGTCTCTAACGTAACCACCAACTATATATGCCTTAAAACCCTTTTTTTCAATTAATTTTAATACTTCAATAGCCTTTTCAAACATAGTTACCTCCTTAAATAATTATAACATATTTGTTAATATATGTTATAATATATAGCCAATGAGGTTTACATGAGAAAGATAAGAAAAAAGAGATTATTTCAACTTGAACCCATAAAAAATGAACATAAGGAATATATTCCAGAGCCTTATGATTTTTGCTGTTACAGTGAATTACCAAAAGTTCTTGTAAAAAACGATGATTTAAAATATATAGTCAGACATTTCGATGAATTATGTAAACGTAATTATGATGATCTTTGTATTATTCTAAATTATTTAAGACAAAATACATATAGAATAAAAGATAAAGCTTTCTTAGATAAATTAAAGAATTCTTTAATTTATAATCATATGATATATGAGAGACTTTGTGTGGATGAGGATGATGTCGATAGATTAAGATTTATAATTGAAGAAGTAGCACAAAAAGAAGGTGTAGATTTCTTTGAATTAAGAGAATTTAGCCGTGGCTCATATTCCACAGTATATAGACTAGGAAATAAAGTTGTTAAATTTGGAAAAAGACGTGTAACTGGTATTGTTGATAATAGTAGAATATTGATACCAGATCAAATGATAAGAATTGGTGGAAATGTAATAGAAATTAATGATTATGTTAAAGATGTAAGAAGCGCCACTATTGAAGAAGTATACAAAGTATATAAAGAATTAAGAGAACAAGGAATTGTATGGATGGATCCTTGGTTTTCAAACCTTGGTAGATTAGATAGTAGAGTCATAGAATCCCAAAAAGAAAAGGCTAAAAATAGAGGGAATTTGCCTTTTATCATTGGAAATAGAAAATTTAAATATAGAGAATTGAAATATAATGACTATGTAATTGTTGATTTAGACCATTTTGTCGATGAAGATGATAAAAAAACAATAAAATGGCTTGAGAGTGAAGTTCTAGATGAATTTAGAATAGAAGCAAGAAAAGATTTTGAGCATAGATATAGATTAGAAAAGAAAAAAGCCATTGAATAATGGCTTTTTTATTTTATACTACTTATTTACTGCAGCTTTTAATTTAGAACCAGTTTTGAATTTAACTGATGATGAAGCAGCGATTTTAACAACTTCACCTGTTCTTGGATTTCTTCCGCTTCTAGCAGCTCTTTTTGATACGCTGAATACTCCGAATCCAGTTAAAGTAACTTTGTCACCTTTCTTTAAAGTATTAGTAACAGTTTCAATGAAAGCTTCAACTGCTCTTGATGAATCAGCTTTAGTTAAACCAGATTTAGCTGCGATTGCATCGATAAATTGTTGTTTTGTCATATTAATTACCTCCATGTGACATATTTTTAATAAGCATACTATGCTTACATATTAAAAATACCATTTTTTCCTTTTAAAATCAATACATTTTAAGAAAAAAGTGTTAAAAAACGCAATAAAATCAACATTTTTTTACAATTAATAAAAAAGAAGAAAACTATTTCAAATTTTCTTCTATGTTAATCAATGATATTAATTCCTGCTCAACATTATATATGTCTTCATATAAGAATGTTAATATTTCTGCTTCAGATAAGTCTTTATCCTTTTCAATATCATAGTTCTTAATACTTGTTATTGGAATAATGCCATATTTAGTTTCTATCTGTTTAATTAGTTCATGAATAGTAATTAACTCATTACTTATTTGATTTCTCTTCTCATTAATATTTAATATATCAAAACTATTTAGTAATTCAGTACTCATTATAAAGGCATACCTCCCATATTATTACCATTTTTTATTTGTTCTCCCCTTAATTCCATCATTCTGTTCCAGTCAGCCTTTCTTGTTGCAAAGAAGTGTTCTAATCTTTCTTTTATTTTTTGTTCTTTTGGAATATTTTGTGATACTTTTTTTGATGTGGATTCAACCCATTCTGGGCTTATAGAAGATAAATTTTGATGCATTTCACGATATGCTTTTGGATGATAACCCGATACTTCTTTTGGCGCAAAACCTGTTGTTACATCCTTACCTTTTTCATATTCCTGAGCATCCCATATAATATCTACTATAAAATTTTTCCCATCTATTTCAACAACATTCCATGCATGATCTCCACTCAATTCTCTAATACATGTGCCACCAGTTTTAACACATTTAATATTTTGCCTTGTGCATAATTCTTGATAAATATGTGCAAATCCGCTACATGTAGATAACTCATTTATTAATCCTATTAATGTATCCCATGTTCTAGTTCTACTCATATTCCCAAGCCCATCAAGTCCTTTTCTATACACAATGTTATATTTCATATATTCATATAGATACAATGCTTTATCATAATCATTCCATTTAGGATCTATTTTAGATTCAATCTCTTTAAATTTGTTATTTATTTGTTGTAATTCATCTCTTGAATATGTCGCTTTTTCTCTCAAATAATCCATATACTGATTTTTATGACTTCTTGCATATTCCTCGGTTAAACCACCGATTACTCTTACATCTACATTATCTGGAATAGATTTTATAATTTCATCAGTTAAGCCTACAGTATTTTCAATTTCTATTAATACGCGCTCATTAGTCTTTTTTATATTTATTTCATTTATTATTTGCATTATATTATCAACAGTGCATTTATATACATTATTTGCATCATATGCAGCATATGTATTTGATTCATTAAAAGCAGGGTATTCAAGATTTACACCTATTGCCATACGCACCTCCATATTTTAATTATAACATTTTTTTAAATAAAAAAAGAGAATTATTTATAATTCCCTTTTTAATTGCTTTCAATCATAGCACTTCTAAATGCGTCTATTAAATCTTGATCTGGGTGATTATCCACAGTATCATTTGATCCATACATATACCAATCATAGATATCACTATTTGTTGGCATAAAGTTATGCATATAAGTGAATCTTTCTTTACCAGTTCCTACTGAAGAACCTGGTTTTTCATTATGATATCTATGTACTCTTACAAGTCCATAGAAGAATGATAATTCATAATCTTCAATCCTATCTTCTTCAGGTACTCCAAGTAGACCTTCAAGTACATATGCAACTGTACCAGTTCTATCTGTACCTATTCTACAGTGGAAATATAAATTCTTTCCATCAACTACTTCTTGCATAGCATATTTAACTGCGTTTCTAGTCATTTCATAATAAGCCTTTTCTTGTTGTGTTGTAGAATTAGGATTTAAAGCATAATTATATGGATTTACATAATAGTTTTGTGCTTCAATTCTTTGATATCTAGATAATTTATTAGAATCAGAATTAGCTTCTCTTAAATCTAATTGAGAATTAACTCCTAGATTTTGAAGTTCAGTAACACTACTACTTGAACTTAATCTAATTCCTCTATATAGTCTTTCATACGCTAAATGACCAATTATATTACCATTGCTATCTTGTACTGGTAATCCTCCTAAATCACGTAGATTTCGTACGTCTCCACCATCAAGAACTCTTCTTTCACCAGTGAATCTAACATAACCATGAATATTTGGATCACTGTCTAATTCCCAATAATATACTTGATTAGGAACTAAGTTATAGATTGTGCCATTATCAGATTTAGCATAAGTAACTAAATTACCTATATTCTTGTTTTCATCAGAAAGATATACATTAACTTGTTCATTAAATCCTGTTGAATATCCTTTTGGTTTATCACACATTACTGTTCCTGATGTAGAACATTGATTATCTGCACACATACAATTATGAGCTTTGAAATTATTAAACATAGCAGCATTTTCAGTGTTATCTAAACTCCAACTTGGAGATTTATTAGATGAACTCCATGTTGGGAAATTAGATGAACTATCTTTCCATGTAGGAATGCTATTATAATAAACTATCATAGCATCATTAGTAGTTCTATAGTTAACTATATCTTCTGATGGAATATAACTCCATTTTGCAGTATATGTTTCATTACTTGTTGGTATTCTTGAAGATGTTACTAATACATCATCTTCTGTATACCAACCATCAAATGTATAAATGCCATTTGTAGGAGTTGGTAATGTTCCAACAGGATCATTTATATTAATAATTACATATGTAGGATCAACGTCTCCTCCATTTGCATCAAAATCAATTCTATATGTTGTAGCAGTTACAGTATAATATAGTCTTTTAAATGTTACATCATCTTGTGCATCTGTATCTTTTACTTTTGTAGCATTATCTTCAATATTTATGATAGTATTTTCATTACTAATAGCTGCTTTTTTACCCATAATCATACCATCATATAGGTTAACATTTCCAACAATACCATTTTGGTTATTATTAGTAGATGTTGATACACCAGATTTTATAGTAATACTGCTTGTATCATATGCGCCATCTTTTTTACCTATAGTTACAGTACCAGATTGGTTATATACACCATTATGTTCTCTAGAATATATAGTTCCACCTAATATAGTTAAAGTACCATTATTTAAGTTTTGAACAGCAGCTCTATCTTTTTTATTTTCTATATAAGAATTCCCTTTGATTAATACTGTTCCACCATTATTATAGATACCTTGTCTACTATTAGTATTTATAAGGCTTGCATCAGTTACATATAGTGTTGCTCCAGTTTGAACGTTTATAACGCCTTGATCAATATTACTTGTAATAGTACCATTCTTTATTTCTAAGAATTTAATTGAACTATCAAATGCATTTCCTGAATTAACAGTTAAATCATGATTATTTAAATCCAAAATAACATATCTATTAATTTTATTATTTGATTTATCAGTTGTTAAATCTATTTTATCAAAAGCGAAATCTTTTAATACTTTTATTACAGTTTTATCAGATTCATTAATTGTTTGATTTGTATTAATAGGTACAGCATCAAAAGCTGCTTGTAATGAAGTAAAATATGAGCCATTTATTTCTGCTACACTATCTGTTGGAATCCATTTAGCATAGAATACTTTATCCCCATCAATTACTGTATGTTCAGTTACTTCAACATTATAACTTGAAGTTGTATACCAACCAGCGAAATCATAATCAGTCTTTGTTATACCAGATGGTAATGGTCCGATTTCAGTGTTTTTAACTACTACTTGTGTTGGAGGAACTGGTGTTCCACCATCAGTTTCAAATGATACATTATATGTTGCAATAACATCACTTACTGTAACATTAACTTCTTTAGTATTACCTGATAATAAACCAGTAATAGTTATTTTAGTAGATCCAACACTTAATGCATTTATATCTCCATCACTGTTAATTGAGATAACTGAATCATCATCTACTGAATAACTAATTGGTTCAAGATCAGATATATTATTTATTACTAAACTAGTTGAAGTACCTACTTCTATATTTAGATTACTACTATCCATATCTGCGTTTATTACATCAACAAACCATTTAGCTATATAAGTTTCATATCCTGATGGAATATAATTAGCATCTATTTTTGTAGTCCATGTAGTATCAGTATACCAACCATCAAAATATACACCAGTATTTGTTGCTGTTGGAAGAGTTCCTATATTACTACCTCTTGCAACCCTTTGTACATTATATTCAGATGTTCCACCATTAGCATTATATTTAACAATATAAGAATCATCTATCATATCATATGGAATCTCAATAATTGGTTTAATACAGTTATTTGATGAATTATATTTATCAGAAGGTACTTGATCTAGTTTTCTAGAATCATTACGATATCTAATTCTTGTATCAACTCCATCAATTGTAGTTTGTTCTAACCAAACTGTACTTCTTTCTCCTACACCAGAATATAAACTGTTTTCAAATAAGAATTCATAATCATTTAGAGCTCCGTCTTTCTTTAAGTCTGTATAAGATTTTCCTGTCATATCTTGAAGTTCTTCTAATCTAATCATTCTAGCAGGTCTAAAGTCACCTGATTGAATTTCAAATGTTACAGGTAAATTACTCCATTGTTCAGTAGTTGGTAATAATGTTAATGAAGTATCATAATTATAATAAACATTTATATTACTTTGTTCTAGTTCACCACTAAATGTAGTATGTGAAATAAGTACAGCATTATTTCCATTATCTGTTACATAATAGAATCTTTGATTATGTCCTGTTCCATCTACATCACAGTCAAATGCATCTCCTGGTTTGAATGTATCAGAACTATTATAATCACCATAAACGATAGTATCTAATTCATCATGACCATTAGCCCTACATCCTTTGCCACTAGCAGAATTACATGTTTCTGTAGTTAGAGTTGTGGCTTTTTTACATATAAAATCAGTATATTTTGCATATAATGTTACATCGTCATCAGGAGCATAAGTTAAATCTACTTTAGAGGTATTATCAGAAAGATCTAAATACCATCCTGCAAATATAACTCCTGGTTTGCTTGTACTAGGTAAATCAGTTAATACATCTCCTAATGTTTGTCCATATATAAGGACTTCTGCACTAACAGGAGTTCCGCCATCAGTATCAAATGTTACTGTTATTGGTTTTAATTCCCATATAGCATATAATGTTTTAGTTCCTGAAGTTGCTAAATTAGTAATACTTGCGCCATTACTATAAGAAACTCCAGACCCATTAGATTCAGTATTCCATTCAACAAAATTATATCCTTCTCTTGTATAAGCATTAGTAATTAAATTCCCTGGTTCATCATAAGTGAATTCTTGATTACTCATAGTTCCTATGGCTTCATTACTATTCTTGTTAAATTCTACATAATATTTATTTGCAGTATAAGTTGCTGTATAGTTTCTTATACCAATTTTATTACTAAAAGTTACTGTCTTTGTTGGCTCAGTTAGATCTGTTCCTGTCCATCCTGCAAATGTATATCCAGTCTTTGTTGGTTCAGCTAATGTGATTGTATCTTCTATTGTATATGTACTTGGATTAGTATTTTCTATTCCGCCATTAAGATTATATGTAATACCATAATCAATTACACTATATTTTGCTTCTATTTCTATATCTTCAGTGATAGGTGTAGAGAAATCAAATGCTGCTTCTTTGTTATACCAACCAACAAAATTATACCCAGGAACTGATATTGCATCTGGTTCTTGTATTGCTGTATTATATTGAACTAATCTTTCTTCTTTATTACCATTTATATCAATAGTAACAAGTACTTTATCTTTTAATTTTACTTCACTATTAATACTAAAAATATAATTTAATGTTGCTGCTTTTGCTGCAAATGGAATCATTACTAATAAAATTAATAATGATTTATTTATTTTCTTATTTTTAAGTAATAATATAAATCCAATTGATGATAAAGACATAAGTACTATATAAAATACTAAATTATCCCCAGTTACTGGGTTAATTGGTATTGTCTTATCCTCTTCATTGCCATCTTCATCTACTAAAGTTATTTTAAAATCAACGCTATTATTTACTTCTCTATCATTTTTATTAGTAATTGATGTCTTATAAGTTGCTTTTATGCTAAGATCTAATTCTGACTCAGAATTAAAATCTTCATTTTCATGTTTATCATATTCGTAAACTATATTTGGATTAGAGTTATTATCAGTTATTGTTTTAACAGTGTATTTTTTAGAATCATTGTTTTTAATAGTTATTAAAAAATCTACATAGTCATTTACATTACGATAAATAACACTTGTTTCTAAACCATCTCTATTAAAATTTGTAATAGTTGCATCTGTTGTAGTAGATTTATTTACTATAGTAGCATTTGTTATAACTATATCATCAATACTTGCTAATGCTTTCCCAAAATTGAACGCAGAAAAAATAGACACTACAAATAAGCATGTCAACAATATTCTTTTAAAAACAAATTGTATATTCTTCTTATTCTTCATGATATCCTCTATCCTATCCTCTCATTATATTATTATATAATATAATGAATTTTTTTTCTATACTATTTCCATTTTTTATCAAAAAAAAGATATCTTTAAGATATCTTTCTATTCTAAATCATAAATTTCATCTTGAACAAAATCTAAAGACTCTTCAATCGAATAATCCAAGATTTCATACTTCAAATCATACTTGTCACTGAAATCTATTGCTACTACAAATGTAGTTTTATAGTCATATTTCTTATCAGTTTGAACACCTGATGCAGTTATACAAGAATTACCACTTACACAAGTAAATTTTTCAGTAATATAATATAACTTTTTCTCAGTATTTTTGAAAAATCCTCTATATGTTATTTGATCAACATCCCATAATACTATTTGATCTGGTTGAGCAAGATTACTTTTAGTTTGATAGTTCTTAAAATACTCTCCTAATTCCTTTTTAGTATAAGTATGTTTATTTACTACTGGTTCTACTGGAGTAGGATCTTTTGTCTCTGGTGTTTTAGATATATTATAAAGTAATAATATATTAAATCCTAATGATAAAAATGCTATAAATATAGCAAAAGCATCAAATAATTTCCCTTTTTTCTTCTTATTCATATCTATTCTCCACTTCTATTCTTAAAATTAAAATCTATTGGGCATCCTTCAAAATCGAAGTTCTCTCTTATTTTATTCTCTAAATATCTTAAATATGAGAAATGAACTAACCCTTTATCATTAACAAACATATCAAATCTAATAGGTTCAGTAGATGTTTGAACTGCATAATAAATCTTAAGTCTTTTCCCCTTGTAAGAAGGAGCTTTATTTAGATCATATGCATCATTAATTACTGCATTTAAAGTACTTGTTTTAATCTCTTTTTTACTATTTTCATATACCTTAATAATTTCTGGCATTAAAGTATGTATTCTAGATCCAGTCTTTGCACTTAAGAATACTATTGGTACATAAGGTAAAAATTGGAATTCTGCTCTAACAAGTTTAGTATATTCTTTTATATCTTCATCCTTTTTAGTATCCCATTTATTTACTGCAATTACCATTGCTTTACCAGCTTCTATAGCATAAGATGCAATATGTTTATCTTGTTCTATAATACCTTCTTCAGCATTAATAACAATTACACATACATTACTTCTTTCAATAGCTTTCATTGCTCTAAGTAAACTATATTTTTCTACATCTTCATATATTTTACCTTTTTTTCTCATACCTGCGGTATCTATAACAACATATTCCTTTTTATCATATTTAAGAACAGTATCTATAGAATCTCTAGTAGTTCCAGGTACATTACTAACTATTACTCTATCTTCTTTTACTAATGCATTTACTAAAGAAGATTTACCTACATTTGGTCTTCCTATTAAACAAAATTTCATTCTTGGATCATCTTCTAAATCATCTTGTTTAGGGAAATCTTTAACTACTTCATTAAGTAAATTATCCATTCCTTTACCATGTTCTGCAGATACTCCAATATAATGTTCAAATCCTAGTTCATAGAAATCCATAGAATTCTTTTTAAATTCATTAGAATCCATTTTGTTAATAGCTACTATTACTTTTTTCTTTGATTTATATAGTAATTCACTTACTACTTTATCATTAGCATTTAATCCTTCTTTACCATCTACTACAAATATAACTACATCTGCTTCATCAATAGCGATTTCTGCTTGTACTTTGATTTCTAGATTAAATTCTCCTGTGGAAATATCAATTCCACCAGTATCAATTAAATTAAATTTATAATCTTTATAATTTGCTACACCATATATTCTGTCTCTAGTTATACCTGGTGTATTTTCAATAATAGATATTTTTTTCTTTAACATTCTATTAAATAAACTAGATTTACCTACATTTGGTCTTCCTACTAACGCAACTGTTGGAATTTTCATATTTCTCACCTCTTTTTCTGTTTAAGTATTATATCATAAAGAATAAAAAAGAAGAAGATTATTCTTCTTTTCCAAAAACTATTTTTTCAATCTCATTTTGTATTTCTATTTTACCTAGTTTAGTTTTAGAAGAGAATAATACTAAATTATCTCCATCTTTTATATTTAATTCTTCATTAATCATTTTTACTTGTTTTTCTCTATCATTTTTACTTACTTTATCTACCTTAGTAGCAATAATAGTTACTGGAAGATTATGATAATTTAAGAAATTATACATAAGTAAGTCATCTTGAGTAGGTTTAATTCTAAAATCTATTAATAAAAATACTCTTTCTAAGCAATCCCTATGTTCTAGGTATTCCTCGATCATTTTACCAAATTTTTGTCTTACTTCTTCACTTACAGTAGCATAACCATAACCTGGTACATCTACTAAATAGAAAGAATCATTAACATGATAAAAATTTAATGTTTGAGTTTTACCTGGATTAGATGATACTCTAGCTAAATCCTTACGTTCTATAATAGTATTTATAAAACTACTCTTACCAACATTACTTCTTCCACATAATAAAAACTCTGGTTTATTATCCTCTGGATATTGACTTTGTCTTACCGCACTAATGGCGAGTTCAACAGAATTAATTTTCATAAAAAATTCACCATTATAATTATAACAAAATAAAAAAAATAAAGCAAATCGCCTTATTTTTTCTTTTTTATATTTAGACCCACGATTAATATTATTGCTATTAAAACTACTCCTGCTACTACAGCTATTACTGTAGGATCAATAGTTATTCCAGTACTCTTTGGTACTTCTGGTCCAATATCATCTAAAAAGAACATATTTCCTCCTATTTCTTTTTTCTAATTACTACTGCTGTTACTAACACTGCAACTACTACAACTATTGCTATGCCAATAATAACTGCTGGAACAACATAATTAGTTGATTCAACTGGTGTTATTGGTGTATCAGGTGCAACTACATCTAAAAAGTTCATATTATTCCTCCTTTACAATAAACTTATTAATTTCCCTATAAATAACGATGATGCGTTTAATAATAATGATAATAAAAAGGGATTAATTGCATTATATTTTAATACTTTTTTATATATTAAACCTTCTACGAATACTACTAGTATTTCCATGATTATTATACCTATAAGTTCTACGTTATAACCAAAATTTGCATATAAAATTAACTGCGTTGTTACTACTACTGGATTGGTTATAACATTAACAAGTATAATGTTTAATATATCTTTTTTATCTCTAACACTTAATATAAGTGCTGCTATAAGTTCTATTATTAATGTTAATGCTAAACATTCTAATAATGTTAATGGTATATTCATTTTTTTAACTCTTTTCTAACAAATATAACTGTTAATATAATTATTATTAACATTAATGCTACATATGACCAAAATAGTATTTCATTCCCTTGAATATACTCTTTAAAAAATATTAATTTCATTTTTTACCCCCTTTAATACATATCCTAATGCTATAGAACATAATACTGAAGTAATTATAATTACTATAATATTGCCTATTATATTTAATCTTATAAAGAATATTGGAGCTGTTCCTAAGAATAATCCTATTGTTGTTAAACCAAATGCAAGTCCAGGAGTTTTCTTTAATAAGGAAACTAATATTCCTAGAGTAATAGCCATTGTCATTGAGAAGAACATTACTCCAATTAGTGAAATAAACATATTATTATCACCAAAACATAGGAATGGTATTGCCAATAAGCATGATCCAATAGCAACTTTTCTAATACCTATCAAATCAGATAATATACCTCCTAAGGCTTTACCTAGACCCATAGTACAAAAGAATACAATTAATTGAAGAGTAGTTTTATTCCAAGAAGTTGGAATACCATACCCCATATATCCTCTTATTACTACTACTAAAACTGCTATCAAAATAACTATTCCTGGAGTTAAATCATCTCTAACATAATTAAATTTATCCATATTACTCTTATTTGGAACACATTTTTTTGATATTAATACACAAGGTATAATTGTTAAAATTGCTATTATTAAGAGCAATGGATTTAAACTTGTTCTAGCAAGTAATCTGCCTGTTACTACACCAAAAGAACCACCCGCAACGAATATAGCAGGAGTACTTAGTCTACCATTAGAAGTTCTTAATGTATCTTCTGCTCCAGCTACGTGTAAAAATGCATTTCCTAAGCAAATTATAATTAATGATATAGATAATGGTAAATTAGTTAATCCATAAATTAAGTATGAAATAACTAATAATATTACTCCAATTAAACCCATATTTATTTTAGGATATTTATCAGAAATATATCCCATTATACTTTGTGGTACAAAGGCAAGACCATCATAAATAAATGGAAATACCCATGCTATCATAGAGTTATGTGTTATTTTAGACATATAGAAAAAGCATACTACTTCTACTATAAAATGGACGTAAAAATATAAATATCCAGTCTTTAATTCTCTACTTTTCAATAACTTAAATATCTTAACCACCTACTTTAATTTAATTATATCACAATACAAAAAAAATAGACTTAGAAGTCTATTTTATGTTTACAATTTTCATTAAGTTAGTTGAGTGTTCTTCGAATGTTTCACCATTGAATCCACCAGTAATTACAACTAAATCTCCTGAATTAAGATTAAATCTATCTTTAGCTACTTTAATAGAATTATCTATCATTTCATCTGTTGATTTATAGAAATCAACTACCCAAGTTTCTACTCCATAATATAAAGATAGAGATCTTGCTATTTTAGCATCAGCACATGTTGCAAATATAATTGCATTTGGTTTCATGTTACTTAATTTTCTTGCTGTATAACCAGATAAAGTGCCTGTAACTATTAATTTTGCATCTAATTCATTAGCACATAAACATGCTGACTCTGCAACCATTTCTACTATATTATTCTTTCTTATATAATTATAATTTGTATCATAATGTGTATATCCTTCTTGTCTTTCACAAATATTTGCCATAATTCTAACTGTTTCTACAGGATATTTACCTTGTGCAGTTTCTCCAGATAACATAACAGCATCTGTACCATCAACTATAGCATTAGCAACATCAGATACTTCTGCTCTTGTTGGTCTAGAGTTTTCTTTCATAGATTCAAGCATTTCTGTTGCAACTATAACGAATTTAGAATGTTCTCTTGCTTTTCTAATTATCATCTTTTGGTAATGTGGTAAATCTTCAAGAGATGCTTCAACACCAAGATCTCCTCTTGCTACCATTACACCATCTGCTTCATCTATTATTTCATCTATGTTTTTAATAGCCATAGTATTTTCTATTTTAGCTATTATCTTCATATTAGAACCTTCATTTTTAATAATTTCTCTAATTTCCATTATATCTTCTTTACAAGATACGAATGAAGCTGCTAAGAAATCACCATCATTATGACAAGCAAATATAATATCGTTTCTATCTTGTTCACTAATAAATGGTACATTTAAATGTACTCCTGGAGCATTTAAACTCTTTTTATTTCCAAGAACTCCACCAGAAACTATTTTACATGTAACAGAATCAGAATCTTTTTCTATTACATCAATTTTCATTAAACCGTTTTCTAGTAGTATTGAATTACCTACTTCTAAAGAATCAATAACCTCAGGATGGTTAACTGAGAATCTTTCTTCATTACCTATAACAGTTTCTTTAACTACTTTAATAGTATTACCTTCAACTAAGTTAATACCACCTTCTTGTACTTCACCATTTCTGAATTCTGGCCCTTTAGTATCATATAAAATAGCTATATTCTTCTTAGCTCTTTTCTTTGCTTCTAAAACATTATCTACTGTTTCTCTAGCGCTTTCATAAGTAGCATGGCTAAAATTAATTCTAGCACAGTTCATACCTACATTAATCATTTTTTCTATAGTATCTACATTATTACTTGCAGGTCCTATACTACATATAATCTTTGTCTTTTTCATAAATATCACCTTTACCAATTATAACAAATTTTGATAAAAGAAAAAAGTGGAAAAATCCACTTTTTACTCTATATCTATATATTTTTTAGATGATTCTATCTTTTTCATAGGAAGAGTTACTGTTAATACCCCATCATTGAATGAAGCTTTAATATTTTCTTCATCGATATCTCCTAAATAGAATGATCTAGAACATTTTTCATGTCTATGAATTTCTCTTCTGATATATTTCTTATCATCAGATTCTTTATTATCATAGTTCTTTTCAGCTTGGATTGTTAAAGTACCATCTTCACATTCAATCTTGATTTCATCCTTCTTAAATCCTGGAACTGAAGCTTCTACGATAGTGTTTCCATCCTTTTCATAGATATCACATTTCATTCTTCCTTCCATTTTTGGTTCATCAAACCAATCATCAAATATAAATCTACTTGGTAACATAAACATCACTCCTTTTTTTGTTACTAAGGGTTTTACACCTTACAAATATAATTATACTCAAAAATTAGCACTTGTCAATAGAGAGTGCTAATTTTACATATAAAAAAGAAAACTATTTCTAGTTTTCTATTCATCAAAGAAATCATCAAAGAAGTCATCATAATCAGATTCATCTTTAACTGGTTTCTTTTCTTCTTTATCTTTTAACTCAAAATTTTCTAAGTTAATATCATTGCTTGGGATAATTTCAGAAACATTTGGTTCTTTTTCACTAAGTTTTTCCACAGGTTTATATGTTAGATCCTCTTTTGGCTCTGATTCTGGAGCTTTTGGAGGTTCAGAAACAGGTTTCTCAGTGTCCTTAAGTTCAGGTGTTGAAGCAGGTTCTTGTGTAACGCTTGCTTGTGTTTCTTTTTGTTTCTCTTTTTCACGTCTTTCTTCCTCTTCAATAGCTGCAATTTGCTTATCTATGTTCTTAATTAATTCATCAATGTCTTGACTGCTACCAAATGAAGTGTTTGAATTATCCATTGGTGTTGGTGCAGTTGGTGTTGGTGCTGGAGTTGGACTTGATGGCATACCACCGAATCCTGGCATACCTCCAAAACCTGGCATTCCACCAAATCCTGGTGCATTATTCATTCCAGGCCCCATTGCTTCGCTCTTTTTCTTTTTAACAAAATCTTTAACACTGAATGTTTTTACTTCAGTCATTTGTCTTTCAGGATATTCAACATCTTGTCCATATAATGTTGCTCCTACTCCAAAACCGAAGTCTGTATTATAATCCATTCTTAGCTTTCCTTTATAAGGAGGGCATCTATGGCGAACTAATACATATTCATCAGGTTTCATTCTTTGAAGCTCTGATATAGTAACAAGAGGTCTTGTTTCTTCTTTTTTATCTTTACCTACTCTAACTATCTTATCACCACATAATTTACTTATTTCTTCTAAGGCACTTAATTCTCCTGTTAATAAGTAAATAGTATTTATACAGTTACCTCTGATAGTTTGAGCATCTTCTTTACCATATGTTTTATCTAATTGGGCAAAGTTTTGGATTATAAATGTAAATTTAATATGACGAGATCTTGCTGCAGTAACCATAGTAGCAATATCCTTTATTTTAGGCATATTTGCAAACTCATCTAGTAAGAAGTTAGTTCTTACTGGAAGAGCTCCACCATGTTTATATGCAGTAGATATTAAACATTCATAACATTGCTTAATAAATATAGTTGCTAAGCTATGATATGTTGTTTTTTCATCTTGAATTATCATAAATAATGCTGTTGGTCTTTCACCAATAGAAGCCATATCAAAATCGTTTTTAGAAAGCATTTCTGATAAGTTTCTAGTAACAGCTAGTGTTTTAACTTTTTGTTGTAATACAGTCATGATACCTGCTTTAGTTTCATCTGCTGTTGTAACAGTACCTGCCATATTAATTGCAACAGGACTAGTTGGATCTTGCATCTTATAATATTCTTTCATATAAGTAGATGCTCCATATCTTTCTTCACCTTGATTAATCATTAAGTTAATACTATTAATGTTAACTTCTTCAAGTGGTGCATCTTGGAATAATGCAAGTCCTAAACCAGTTAAATAATCTGCTGCTGCATTTTGCCAGAATGGATCTTGACCATGTCCATCAACAACTATATTAGTAGATAAGTCATTTAAAAGCTCATTAGCTTTATCATAATTACCTTCTTTTTGATATTTATAAGGAAGATCATAAGGATTCCAACAGCTACCTCTTTGAGGTTCACGGAAGTTTAATACTATTATTTGATATCCTGCATCCTTTAATATCTTATAATTATCTTCATATATTTCACCCTTAGGGTCTGTAATAACAATTGATTCTTTTGCTTTAATTAAATGTTTCATTGTAGGATTAACAATACCTGCAGTTTTACCAGAACCAGTAGCACCTATAACAAGAGTATGCATATTAGAATTATCTACGTAAGCACTATCCTTATCATATATAATAGGAGTTCCACCTACGCTAGCAGTTTTATCAGCAAAAGGAATTCTAACTACTTCTTTAGCAGTCATTATTTCTTTATCTTTTGCCCATCTAGAATAGCCATTTTCTTTAGGTAAATCAGTAAACCCAAATCCTTTATCTCTTTCAAAGAAATAAGAAGTTGTAGATCCAAAAACAGTACCTACTACAGCAAGCCAAATTACTACTGTCAATGCAAATGAACTACCATTTAATTCCTTAAAAAAATTTAATCCTGATGGAACACCATCATGTAATATTGATAATACGTTGGAAACACATAATGCTATTATTAAAAATACAAAAATCGCCATAATTACAAAAGCAACTACATCTTTCTTTTCTGCACGAAATTTTAATTTCATTTTATCATCTCCATAATATATTTATTATATCAAAAAAAAGGTATTTTTTAAATACCTTTATTAATTATTGAGTCGCAGATCCACAATTAGATATGGAAATAACTTTTTGATTAGTATTCCAATCTTGTTTTACTTGAGTTGCACTTGTTAATCCTTTATATAAGTAGTCATTATCAAATTCAAACTCTATTACACTTAAGGATTTACCGCTTAAATGTCCATAACAAGCAGGATCTGTTGCTTTAGAACTCATACATAATTCTTTATTATCAACAGGGCTCCCATTATTAGTATTTAGATAATCTTTTTCATCAGCTACTATTAAAGGTAATGATGTACCATCTTCTAAATTAGCATATACTAAATCTCCGATTGTACCAAAATTCTTAGTTATTGCAGCCAAATATCTATCAGCACCATTAACTTTAACAACAGCTATACCATTCTTATAACGTGCTCCGTCTTCTAACCATAGTTTATGTACTTTTTTCTGTGGAGAACTTCCATCTATACCTAAACTACCAAATCCTCTTTTATCATAGAAAGTAACAGTATAGTTTATCTGAGGCATTTCAAATATACTACTTGGAAGTGCTAATGTTGTTCCTTTTCCACCATCAAGTTTACAATCCGCAGTGGCAGTCGCTCTACAAGTGATAAACATATTAACTGGGTTTAAGAACGAATGATTCTTTGAATCATATATTCCAAAGTGAAGTGATGCTTTTTCACCATCTTCTGATGCATATACATCCCCAATATGCCCAATAACTTGGCCTTTTGTAACTACATCTCCTGTTTTTAATGTTAAATCGTCCGGTTTTAAACCACCATAATATACTCTGATTTTTGAGATTTTATTCTTAAATAGACTACTAATAATTCCTTTTCCTGCAGCACTATTAGTATATTGGACCATATAATCTATTACAACCCAGCCACCATCTACAGCTTTATCACTGTATGTACCATCTACAGTTGACTGATATACTTTTCCATCATATATAGAATAGACATTAGCACCCTCAGTTACTCCAACGCTATCTGCATTTAAATCTACACCGTTATGCATTTTTCCTATAAACAAGCCATAATTTTCTCGAGCATTAAATGTAACAGTTTGCCCAATTGTTAGATCAACAGGTGGAGTTAACTCCGCTAATAAATCTAGATTAATATCTCCAATACAATCAGTATAATCTTGCGCAGATTCATCAGTTTTATAAATAGTATCAAACATTTCCTTAGTCAATCTTATTTCAGTAGCAATGCGCTTTACTTTTTCCTCTAATTCATCACCTGTTAGTTTATTACCACTACTATCAAGTAGTAACGGATTAAACTCAGGCATTTTTCTTATATAATCATTTACTAGATATTCTTCATATTTTTCTTCATCGAATTTATATTCATAATATTTTACAGTAATAGAATCTAATAATTTTTTACCATAACTTATAATATCGTTTGTCCCAACATCGCTATTGTCATCATCTTCATCACTACTAAAAAGTTCAAAAATTGTTCCTGTTAGTTTATCTATATCAATTTCAATACTCTTTACTTCATAAAAACAATTAATGAATGTTATCAATAAATTACTTAATGCAAGTCCAACTTCATCATTTTTGCCATTTTGGAAAGCTAACTGTAATGAATTCCAGTTTTCAGTACCGGAAAAAACATCAAGCATATCATTATATAATTGATATTCTGAAACCAAGGTCTCAAATAATGGCCCAAAACCGGTCATATGTGCAACGCAATAAGCAATCAATAATGGAATAATATCTTTTATATTATTCATTTCATTATTTATCCTTTTAACGCACATTTCTATATACTCTGTTAACGTTATTTCCTTTGTTTGCTTCTTCCCTAGGAATTGGTGTTTAGCAAGATCACGTAGTCTATAAAGTTTATTCGCAGAATAAACTAATCCACCACCACCTGTAGTAGTTTTTGATTCTTTTAGCCACATTTTTGCTAAATTAATTCCAACTTTGACTGCATCACAGTACTTTGAATCACTTTCTTCATCAATATTCAATGAAGCACAAACTTTACTATTATCCGCAGTATAGATTCCTAAATCCCCATAAAATATATCTGTATAATATAGTGTTGCCATAATATAAGGAAAGTCAATTTCTTCGCCATAATGTGTATTTAAATAATTAACTTCATCATAAAATGCTTCTTCACTATCTTTAAATCCTAATCCTGATATAAAGTTATTAACTTTTTCTGTATTATCAGGATCTAATACTTCATTCATGAAAAACATTGGAGATAAAATATATGACACTATTAATGTTCCAATTGTAAGGAATAATAAAACAAGTACTCCGAATACTTTAGGATCAAAAATTTTAAAAATTGCCTTTAAAGCTTCTTTTCCCTTACCAAGTTTATCCGCTGCGTCATTAAAAAACTTATCGGAATCAAACTTTTTGGACAAATCTTGTATTCTTTTTCCTCTAGCTTGATTAAGTTTCCCTCTTTCTCTAAGTTTATCAGCAAATGATTTATCAGTAGTTTTCTTTGCGGCATTTGTCGCAGTTTTATTTGCTTTTGCAGCATTTTTTGCCGCCCTCAAAGCTTCTTTTTCAGCCTTAGCTTCTGCTTTGGCAGCATCCGCAGTTGCCTTTGCAGTAGCTGCTCCGCTTTCTGCAGCTATAGAGGCTGCCTTTTGCCCTTCTGCTAGACCTTTATGAACTCCTGCCACGGTTTGACCAGTAGCACTTATTGCAGCTCCAGCATAAGGTATACTAGCTGCTTTCTGAGCTGCCGCCTTTTCTGCGTCTGCAGCCCTACTCGATGCTTGAGCAATATTCTTCGAAGTTGCTGCTGCTTTTTTAGTAGCTGCAGCAGATTTAGAGGCTACGTCAGCTGCTTTCTCTCTTGCTGCTGCTGCTTTTTCTGCTGCTGCTGTCCCTGATTCAGCGATTGAAGAAGCAGTGCTGCCAACGTTGGCAGCTGTCTTAGTGGCTTTTTCACCACCATCAAGCATATCTGCAAATTTTTCTTCGCCTTTACCTATTGTCTCTATAGTTTTTCCAACATCATTCATGCCTTGTTGGACATTATCAAATTTTTCACCTAAGGTTTGTTTCTTTCGTTGAGGTGTCTCAACTTGCTGTTCCTCTTGTTGTGACGAAACTACTGCTTCTTCATCGTTCATTCTATCACCCGATTCTTTTTTAGTTTATTTTAAATATTATAATCCACCTTTACTTCCGAAAGAATCTAATTCTGCTTGAGTAGCAACTACAGAAATTTGTAATTTCTTGTTACCACAGATAAATAATCCTTCACCTTGATTATAACGTTTAATATTTTCTTTTTCATTATCATTTAAGTCAATTAAGTTACTTAAATCTTCAACAGCTTGTTTCTTTAAGTTCATTACTAAATAGTAAGATGAGTTATCGAAAATAGCTTTACCTTGTTGTAAAACCGCTGGAGCAGAGAAATCACTTGGTTCTTGAGTAATAATAATTGTACCTGTGTTATATTTTCTAGCTCTTCTTTGAACATTAGCTAAGAAATTAGCACCTAATTGGTTATTATTACCAAGCAACATATGTGCTTCATCTACTTCTAGAATTGAGTTTATCTTAGTATCTAGGCATAAACTCCAAGCATGTTTTAATATATTGAAGAATAATGCATTTCTAACATTTTCTTCAGCATTCATTATTTCTCTAATATTAAATACTATGAAATTAGATTTTGGAGTAATTGTAGTTTTACCATCAAAGTAATGTTCTAATCCTCCATATGTTAATGGTCTAATCTTTAATTCAAGTCTTTCCATTAAATCTCTTTCTTTAGTAGCTTCACCATAAGAAAGAATTCTTCCTCTAATAGTTTTATAAACATCACTAAAAGTAGGATAATCTTCTGATTTTAATGTACTAAAATCTGTATTAACATTTATATTAAATCTTTGATATGTTTCTATTACGACTTCATTAAATAAGTTTAATAGGTCTTCTTCTAATGATGGATCATAATACATCATAAATGTTTTTAATGTTTGAATAGCGCTTACAAAAACAGCTTTACCTACTTCTGCTCCCGCTTCTTCTTTATCAACATCTATAACTATTTCAAGTGGGTTAATCATTCCATATTCTCCACCTAAACCTAAGTTAATAAAATCTCCATCATATAACTTAGTCATATCTTCAAGTTCACCTTCTGGGTCAATTGCTACTATCTTATATTCATTTCTAATATGAGTTCTAAGTAATAATTTAGCAGCAGTTGATTTACCTGAACCTGAAGTACCAAGTAATATCATATTGGCATTATTTCTATTATGTTCCTTCTTTATTTGGTATAAGAATTGGTTAAATAATATAATACCACCAGAGAAATCTACACCAAGTAAACAAGATAATCCTGGGTCTTTAACACAGTCAAATACGAAAGGATACATAGCAGCAAGAGTTGGAGATGGAATTGGAGTGCCAATTCTATCTTCAAGATCTTGCTTATCAAATATAGGCAAACAAGACTTGAATACTTTTTCTTGTTCAAATCTTAAAGGAATTGCTCTCATTTGCATTCCTTCTAATGTATCTTTTATTTCTACTTTCTTTCTCTCTAATTCCTCTTTTGTTTTTGCAGTAACCATTATATGTAGTTGGAAATCAAAAACTCTTGATTGATTATTAGTAATTGTAGTTACAAAATCATTCAATGAATCATAATCTTGCCTTAATTTTTCTTGAACAGTAACATCATTTTCTCTTTGATATCTGTCTTGAATATCTGCTAGTTGTCTATTAAGCATTTTAGCAAGAACACTGAATGCTATAGGAATATGCTTAGCAACAATTTTTACGCCAGACATGCCTGATATTAATGATGCTAAGTATCCAGGAAAAATATTTGGTGGATAAGATATAACTGTTAAAATAGTTGCATAACTATCACTAATAAAGAAATCATTTGCATTAAATGTAATCCCCTTTGGGGCAATCTCTTTTCTTAAACTCATTCTGTAGTCACTGTCCTTTCTGTAAATGTTTTTCCATCATTTAAGAAATTATCTAGTAACATTCTTAAATCTTCATTTGATACTTGAGCACCTATTAAACCTGACTGTGCAAGGTTACTTATAAGCCCTCTTACATTTTTTGTAATTTCTTCTTGAGTATCTGCTTTAAATAACACAAAATATTCTGTATCAACAACATCGTTTTGAACAAAGCCATCAGCTTTAGCTATATCATCGATGATTAATTTTCTAATCGCAGGTCTACTAACATTGTTTAATTGTAATTCTAATTGTGAAACATATAAATCTATGTTTGTAGGTCTATCCGCTACTATTAACCAAAATTCAAAATCAATTTGGTTATAAAATTTTCTTAATTCATCAATAACACGGTTTTGTGATAATTCATCCATAATAAAGATATTTTTAGGTAATACCTTTATTCCAGAAACTAACTTTTTATTATCTAAAACGATAACATTGTTATTAATTTCTTTAACTGTTATCCAGTTTTCAGTACTTGAACTATTCTGATTCATCTTCCTTCACACTCCATCCTTCCCATTTATAATTCCTTCTGTTTGAAAAAAATCTTATTGTTTCTTGTATAACCACCAATACATTATGATAATTTGGTATTGGTATAACAAGGAATGCGCATATTAGTAATGGTGCTAAAGCTATTACTAAACCTTGTAATGTTTTTGGTGCAGCTATTAATATAATTAATACTGACACAACCAATCCTGAACTTGCTAATATTAAATCAAATGGTCTAAATATATTAAATATTAATTTACCACTTTTAGGATTAGCAGGTATTATATATAAATTCATCTAATATCACACTCCTTTTTATTCATCTCTTCTATTTCTATTAGATTGTCTACGGCGTAAATCACTTACCAAATCGTTCATTTCTTCTCTCTGTTCGTCATTTAGGCCGCGGCTAGTTCTTATTTGTCTTAATTCTTCAACTCTATTAACAATTTCTCTTTCAGTCTCAAGATCATCTGCTGGTACAACATCTGCAGCTTGATGTTCTTGTACGGATTGTGGAGCAGGTGTCGGAGTGCTCTCTCTAACTATTGGATTTCCATCTGATCCTAAAATTTGTACGGCTGGTTGACTATAAGAACTAGATGCAGTCGAAGCATCCCTAGTACCAGTTCCAACTTCTGCGTTTGGACCCTCTACTAGAGCGTTGCTATTAGCCCAACCTTGTATTTGATTTCCAGCCTCATCAACTACTTGATCTGTTGGAGCAGCTGTGTTAAATTGGTTAGCTACAGCTAATGATCCTGTCATTTGCTTTAATGGATTGTTATATGTTTGATATGCAACTTTATCAATATCCGACATTTGTGCAATAATGTTTTGCTGTTCTCTATCTATATCGTCAACAGCAGCTTTTGCATTGTTGACTGCACCTCCCAAACTACCAACAGCATATAGGTCTAATGGTTTATATTCCGTATCCCTAACAGCTGTTTGCAAAGCGTCATCATATTTCTTTGTGGCTGTAGTAAATTGAGTTGCTGTTTCTGAGTCCATATATTTAACTAAGAATTTTGCATCATCTTCTGTCACTAAACGATTACCTGATTGAAGTCTACTAGCAATTTCCCTTGCTTGGTTTATCTCTGATGCTTTATAAAGTGAGGCATTTGAATTTAACATACTATATACATTATTTGCATAGCCTGCTACCTTTTCACCTGAATTTTGCACAGCCATCAAACTGTTATATTTTATTTGTGCATCAGCACCAGCGTGCATAGAAGCGGCTAGTTGCTTCCCAAGTTTAGAATCACCGAATGTTTGATCAACCATTCCAAGTGTTTGTCCTATTTCATCCTTGATTTTAGCGGTTGTCTTAAACCTTTGCTTACCATCAGCACCATAAATAGGTTTTCCGCTAGCGTCTCTTTCTTCATTTGTCCATGTTCCTTGTTTAGATGTTAATCCTGCAGCAGAAAGGCGATCATTAATTCTTTGTTCTGCGCCAAGTAATTGCGCACGTGTATGTGTTGGTGGTGTACTTTCTTTTTCATATTCTTGATATCCTGACATCCAACTTCCTGTTTTCACGCTTTGTCTTGCCCCGTATAATAATCCTTTACCAGTTTGAAATGCTGGAAGGTCTTTTAGTTGCTTTCCAGTTTTTTTGTAGTAAAGTGCATTTGCAGCTGCGAACCCACCTGCTGCTGGTAAAGTTAAACCTAATTTTGCTAGGTTTTTACCTGTTTTTCCAAGCGCAGTCCATGCGTTTGCGGCAAGTTGTCCAACACCAGCCATTTCCGAAAGTCTTCCTTTGATACCGCCTCTTGTTTTAATATTTGTACCAAAAATTCCATTTATAATATCAGGGAGTTTCTTTACTACTTGTAAAATTGCTATTAATGTTAATAATTTTGTCAAACCAACCATAATCCAGTTGCTTGATCCACTACTTAGAAAAAACATTATAAAAGCACCCCCTTCAATACATTAATGATTATTATCATAAATCCGATTGCTAATACTTTTAAGAATATTATTACATATGTTGAGAAAAACTCTTTTGCCCATTTTTTAAGTATTTCGCCATTAAACACATATGCTCCTAATACTATTGGAAGCATAAGTTGCAACACTGCGAGTTTAACTGCCCTAAAAAGTGTATCCATACATAGTAGAACTAATTCATAAACAACTAGTAATCCTGCAAGCGGACATAAAATAGAGTGATATTGGAAGTCTGTAAATTCAATACTAGCCCCAGAGCCCATTGTAATAGCAGATCCCGCTTCAGGCCATCCTAGTATTATTCCGCCAGCTGTAGCAGCTCCAGACTTTAACATATCTTCTTTATATATATCAAGCAATGCATATTGTGTATAATTAATATCTCCATATCCTGCAAAGTAATAAACATATTTTTCTTTCTTTTTTTCGTCTTCTGTTAAATCATCCCAAGTACGAACATTATTGTCTTCGTCTACTGGAGCACAGAATGCAGAGAATGTTTCCCATGCAAGAACTTGCCCAGCACTATCAGAATCTATGGAATAACCAAATATTCTACTTGTTAAAAAGTTATCGCTTAATAATTTATCTTGGATATTAAATAGTGTTCTAAATGCAATTGGAGCAAGAAATATTAGTATTACAGCAAAGACAGCTCTAAAATATGCTCCTTTTGCGCCTTTTTTATTATCTCCCAAAGTATCTGGGTTAACCATCGCACTTATTAATTTGATTGCTATAGCAAATAAAACAACAACCCCAACTAAAACATATAAATTGTTCCATATTGAAAAGATAAAATCTTCTTTTAATATTCGGAAATTCGATAAATCCATAAACAAATTATATAATTTTGGAATAAGTGGGTAGGAAAGATTACAAAGTAGAACACTTAACCCTAAGAATAAAGCCTTAATTCCATATAACAACATTTTTAATCACATCCTTTATCTGACATATCATTTGTTACAACGCATTTTATTAAACATACATTTTCAGAACCATACGTTCCCATAACTGAGAATATAAATTGAACAACAAATGGTAATAATATAAATAATCCAAAGGCAATTAATCTTTTTATAAACTTACCTCTGGTTTCTTTCATTTTTTTCTCATCACCAGCTGTTATAGCTTTCAAGAAATCTAGAGAACCTAACAATATGATTAAAAAAGGTGCTGCTATTCTTAAGAAAGTCCATGCTGATGTAAGATATGAAATATCACTGCATTTAAATGGTTCATGAACTATTTCAATTTTTCGATATGTACTTATTTCATATGCTGCCTTTAATTCATCTGCTGAAGTATATCCAATTCCCATATTTGTAGAACCTGTTGCAAAATCATTCATTAAGACTTGGTCAACTATAGTTTCACACTTGCCAGTTTTAGAATTCCATTTACACTCGCTTCCAAAATCATCCTGTTCAACACATTGAAAGTCATAAATGTAATCTTCACAAGTATTGGTGTTTTCTTCTGTGTATATATATTCTGCTGTATAACACTTCCCGTTTGAGTTTGCGGCACATGGATTACCCCAACCATCAGAAGTACAAAGGTCTACTGTTCCATACACATTTGTATGATACCCATAGTCTTCACAAGATAATGGTCCATTTTTTATTGGCAAACAGTATCCACTAATTCTATCGGCAGTACATCTATCAGTTGGGCACTTAGATAGATCTGGCATTCCATTTGATCCATAGTAACGTGGGGCATTAAACGCATAACATTCTTGCGTATCGTCGGAATCATACGTACAGCTAAATTGAGAGGCAACATATTTTTTAGTACATTTATTTCCGTCGACATCAACTGAAGGGCATTCATTCGGATTATATTCTATGCAAAGCCTATCAGCAGGAGTCGAATCGGGAGTTGGTGGAGTAGTAAATGTACAAATCATTTCAGACCCATCATATTTTTTAGTGCATTCATTCCCTGCTCCATCTGTTGTAGGGCATTCACTATTGCTGTATTCAGTACATAATTTGACATCAGCTTGCACTTTAGCATTAGGAATTATAAACAAAATAAATAGTATTAATAATATAAAGAAAATCTTCTTTTTTTTCATATATTTCTCCTTTCTATTCTCCTAAATAGAAACAATTTCTTATCATATAATATTTTAACATATTTTTAAATAAATTAAAAGGAAAATTAGCAAAAAATAATGTTTTTTAAAAGAAAAGAAAGAGCAATTTTTATTGCTCTTTTTTACTGTATTATCATTTACAAGTTCCTGTCGAACCATTTTTTGTTTCCCATGTGCATTCACGTCCCCAATCATCTTTTTTTGGGCATGAAGATTTAGGTATATTTGACCCATGGTCTGAACAAGATTTAGGATTCTTTATATAGTCACATCCTGGTTTTGATTGTTCTCCTACTGGTGCAGTTGCATAACAAGGGTTATCAAAATCATCAACAGTTGGGCATGTCTTTCCGTTATTTGCTCCATATTGAACACATGTTAATTTATTCTTTTCCCCATTTATACAATATCCAATGGAACTATTGTAGCTTACTTGTCTCTCTACCCAAAGACACGAATGAGTTGAAGACCCTTTTGCACAATCAGCCTCACTTTTATAATCAGAGCAGGCATATTTCTTTGATGAACTACTGTCAGAACCACTGCCTGAATCAGTACCAGACCCACTACCTGAATCAGTACCAGAACCGCTTCCTGATGATCCTGGCGTATAATGCAATCCATAATCGTCATCTAAAGGTTCTAATTCGTATCCCTTAAAATCTATTTTTGCTTTTGCTTCTGAATAACATGTCCAGAAATCCGCAGTTTTTTTCTTGCCGGCTAATTGTTTTGATATAAACTCCACAAGCCATGGTAGAAGAAATACAATTAATGCTGCAACTACTCTTGAAATAAAAGGTTTCCTTTTAATTCTCATTTCTTTTTCATCATGGGCTATTAAAGCCTTAAACCAATCCAATGATCCCCAAATTACTAATGCAAATGGTACTGCTATTTGAATCACTCTAATAAAAAATTTTGCAGTTTGAAATATTGGAAACCATCTAGTGCCTTCGCAACTATAATCTTCGAGTAAAAATGCATCTTCCAAAAAGTTAATCATAATTATATCACCCTATAAATATAATATACTTTATTAAGTATAATTGTCAATAAACGGAATCTAGAAATGTAAACAAAAAAAATAATTCTTTCGAATTATTTTTTATTATTCATCTTTATGCCAATCATCAAAATTGATTTTTGCTTCTGATTGATCGAAACAAGTCCAGAACTTAGTTGTTTTATCAGTTCCAGCGATTTGTTTAGCTATTAATTCAACTATCCATGGTAAAACTAGGATAACAATTGCTGCAACAAGTCTTGAAATGAATGGTTTTCTTTTCATCTTCATTTCTTTTTCGTCTCCAGCAATTAAAGCTTTAAACCAGTCTAATGATCCCCAAATTACTAATGCAAATGGAACTGCTATTTGAAGTACTCTAATAACAAATTTAGCAGCATTGAATATTGGTAAAAGATCACCATCACACTTAAAGTTTTCTAAGCTTATTTCTAAGAAATTAAATAAATCCATAAATCCAATCTCCTCTCTTTATTTATACTCTTATAATACATTTTTTTATGGAATATGTCAATATATTTATTTTACTTTACATTTTTAATCTTCTATTATAAAATCTTCGCTCTTATGTGGTTCTTTAAATAATAAATCATTAAATCCTTGTTGTCTTAGAACTTCATACACCATTATTGCTACACTATTAGATAAATTAAGTGCTCTAACTTTATCAGTCATTGGTATTCTCATGCAATGATCTAAGTCTTCTCTAAGTATTTCTTTTGGTATTCCAGTACTCTCTTTACCAAATACTAAATATATATTCTCTTCTTTATTAGAATAATCAAAAGAAGTATGTGGTTTCTTTCCATATCTTGTTAAATAATAGAAAGTCCCATTATTTTTAGATTTAAAATCATCCCAGTTTTCATAAACTGTATAATCTAAGTGTTCTAAATAATTAACTGCACTTCTTTTAACATATTTATCTTCTAATGAAAAACCTAAAGGTTTAATTAAATGCAGTTTAGAATTTGTAGCTACACATGTTCTCATTATATTTCCAGTATTTCCAGGTATTTCTGGTTCAAATAAAACTATATTAATCATTTTTATCACCAAGAAAATTATAGCATTTTTTATTGAATAAATCTATTTTGTTTGCTATAATTTTCTTATGATAGAGGTGCATTAAAATGAAACTATGGATGATAATTTTAATTGTTTTAGTAGTTATTTTTGCTTTAGTCTTAATAATAAATATAATTTATAATAAATTTCAAGATTTTATTATAAAGATAAATGAAGTTGAAGGTAAGATTGATGAGACTTTAAGAGATAAATATGATGATTTATTAAAGATAAATAATATTGTTAAAGAAAAGATAAATACTGATAAAGAAATTATTGATGATATAGAAAATATTAAAACTGATGAAAAGACTAGTTTTGAAGTACACAGATTATTAAAAGATGCTTTTAATAAACTAGATTTTATAAAGAATCAATATGATGAAGTAAATAAAAGTGAAGATGTAAATTCATTATTCTCTGAGATAAATGAAATGGATGAAGCTTTAAGCGCATACATAAAATACTATAATGAAAATATAGTAGATTATAATACTTATATAAGAAAATTCCCATTTAATATAATTGGAATTATATTAAAATATAAAGAAAAACAATTCTTTGATAATAAAGATTTAAATGATGAAAACATAAAAGATTTCAAGATATAACTTGAAATCTTTTTTTACCATTTAATTGGTGTAATTCCATTTTTTATTAGAAAATTATTTGTTTTAGAAAAAGGTTTACTTCCAAAGAATCCATTATTACATGAGAATGGAGAGGGATGAGCAGATTCAATAACTAAATGATTCTTATTAGTTATATATTTCTTCTTTTCTCTAGCATTATTTCCCCACAGTATAAATACTACTGGTTTTTCTCTTTCATTTAGTTTTTTAATTACTTCATCAGTAAAAGTATGCCATCCTAGATCTTTATGTGAATTTGGTTTATCTTTTTCCACAGTTAAACCTGTATTTAAAAGCATTACTCCTTGTTTAAACCACGGAGTTAAATCCCCAACATTAAAATCTTTTTTAATACCTAAGTCATCATATAATTCTTTATAAATATTCTTAAGAGATGGAGGAATTGGAGTCTTTAGACACGAAAAAGCATATCCATGAGCTTCTCCAGTACCATGATATGGGTCTTGACCCAATATTACTACTTTAACATCTTTAAAGCTTAATTTAAAAGTATTAAAAACATCTTTTTTAGGAGGATATATTTCTTTTTCTTCATATAATTTATTAACTACATCTAGTAAATTAATAAAATATTCTTTACTTATTTCATCTCTTAAAACTATATCCCAGTCATTATGAAATTCTAACATTTTGTTCTCCTCTAGTATTACTTTCACAATTTCATTATAGTATAATTACATAAATAATTCAACGAGGGATGGTATTTTTGGTGTTAGTAAGAAACCTCTTACTTTTAAATATAATCTGCAAGAAAGCAAATAAAAAAACTATCGAATGATAGTTTTTTATTTTCTTCTTTTTCTTTTTTTCATTGCTTCTTTAAATGTAGGTAATAATCCTATACCATTAGTTCTGTGTGGTGGTAATTGATATATATCATGACCTGGGAACTCATTTGCTTCAATTAAATAAGGGCCTTTTTCATTTTGACTTACATCCCAACCTACATATCCTAATTCTGGTACTTCTTTTGCTACTTCTTCTGAGAATTTTTTTACTTTATCCCAATTAGGAATTTGAAAACCTTTTATAGTTATTTTTGATATTGGATGTTCCTTATAGATATTCATCTTTTTATCTATAGCAACATAATCTAGTACACCAGTTTCTATATTAATAGGAGCTACTAATCCTTCAGAATTAAAATTGTCCACAAAATTATTTTTATTACCCATTCTTAAATATGCTGCTACTACATAACCATTAAGAGTAACTACTCTCATAGTATTAATTGATGTAGGATGTATCTTTTTTAATTCTTCTATTTGAGTTGCTTTTTCTTCTACTAAATATCTTTTTGTTTCTAATATATTTTTATATATTTTTTGAACATTTTCCTTAGTTACTTTTACTATTTCAACACCTTTACCACAACTTCCAATAGGTGGTTTTATAACTATTTCTTTATTCTTTAATGCAAAAGATTCAAATTCTCTATAATTATCTTCAGTTACTTTTAACCAATCTCTTCCTAGATATTTTGAATATTTTTCATTAAAAAGTAATTTATCATTAAATATCTTTGAATATTCAAGATTATTATATTTCTTAACAATAGCATTATTTATTCCTCTTGTTACTATTGTCTTTCTTTGAGATGCATTTAAATCATACATTTCATATAATTTATAATCCATATATCCTGCTTGATATCTAAGACCACAGTAGATCATATCAAAGAATAAACGTACTCTATTTAGATTTGTTTTTTCATGAATTTCGTCTATTGTTTTAAACATATTTTTAAAACTCATTGAAGTAATTCTCTTGAAAAGATATTTTATTTTATCCATTATTTCACCTACTTAATTATTATATTTAAATATTTTGATTCCATACCAATCATTATTGATTCATAATCTAAATCTAGTTCTACTATGTCTCCTACTTTATAATCGATATCTGATTCATCAACGTCGATTATAGTATGATCTGATGATCCACCTAATATAAATGATTTCTTATCATGTGGATAAAGTTGTAGATATCCTCCGATATCACATTTACCTAATGCTACTATAATTCTCTTTTTATTTCCTCTATCTTCGTATTCAATCTTATTACCAAATCCATCTACTACTATTTCTCCAATAGGATATGTTGGTTTAGTATTTGATTCTATTACTTCTGCTTCTACAGTAAATACATTTCTTAATCCTGGTAAATAATTCTTCCATACTTTAAATTCTTTAATGTATTCAGGAGTAGTGAATAAACCTCCTACTCTTAAATGATTAATTTCTTTTGGCATATTACCATCGATTAATAATTCAACTGAAGTAGTAGCACCACCAGAAACAACTTCTAGTGTTTCACCTATTTTTTCTTCTATCATATGTTTAGTTTCGATTAATTTACTTAAATTAGTAACAGTAGGTCTAATTGAACCATAACATGTTAAATTAGTTCCTATTCCTTTAATATGAATATTCTTTAGATTAGTTTTTATATAATCTGCTAATGAAACTAAATCATTTTGATCTAATATTCCTTCTCTTAAATCCCCTAAATCTTCCATAAGTATAACATCTTGAATTTTGTTATATTTACTAGCAACTTCGTTCAACTTATCTAGTGTATCACGTTCTGAAATTAATGTTGTATCAACATATTTAATAACTTCCTCTAATTCACTAATCATAGGAATTCTAATTAGTAATGTTTTATCTTCTGGATAAAGATTCTTTATGTTTTTTAAATGTACTACTCTTGAAGATGCATATTCATTTATACCTTCTTCATGAAGAATAGTTATTAATTCTGGCATTGCGTGATATACTTTTACAACTGCACATAAACTAACATTATTATCATTACAAATTTTTTTTATAATTCTAGCATTATTTCTGAATGCTTCTTTATCTATTATTAATTTTGGATACATAATTCCTCCTATCCATGATCTCCCATGACAAATCTAGTTCCAGGTTTTTTAAAGTGAGCTACTCTTTCTTTGTAAGCCTTTATTAAATCTTCTTCATATATTAATTCATCTTTTAAACCTAGCTCTTTTAATAAAAATTTAGTAAATTTAGGATTTATTATTAAGAATGGTCCAAGTAAATAAGTTCCATAAAAGTTTTTATAATGAATTCCTTCGTTAGGATTCTTTATATCACTACTATAACCATCTTTAGTATCAATAAAACCATTTTCTATATTTTTGCATATAGAATAATGGTTTTTATGACCTATTATTTCTATATTTTTATAATTTCCTATATACCAAGATACATATTTATGATTCATATCTTTTTCTATATAATAATTAAATAACCCTAATCCATTAAATTTATTATTATTTTCTACTATATATGATGAGAATATTTCTATTGCATTACCTGTTATTAAGAAAAATACATTTTCTTCTAATAATTCTTTTATTTTATCTTTATATTTAGTTAATTTTTCTATACTTGGTATTATTTTACTATCAGGCATAGAACCCATATATATCATATCTACTTTATTTTTTACAAAATATGGTTCTTTTCCGTATGAAGTATAAACCACTTTTATATCTTTATTGCATCTTTTAAAAAACTCTATTTGAAATAAATCTGCATATACATTTTGAAATTCAGGATAAATAACTTCAATAGTCTTCATTATTCCACCTCATTTCTTATACGTTCTTTAAGAGATTCTACTACTTCTCTACTCATTGGTCTTTCTTCTACTTCATAAAGAACATATATATCAGATTTCTTATCTAGATTTAATAATTTATAAGCCTCTTTATAATCTTTAGATACTTCTATTTTTTCTTCTGGTACTCCAGCTAATTTAAGTCTTACTATATAGTCTAAATATCTAGGTCCAGTTACTACTATTTTTTCTAGATTTAGTTTATTTAATAATTCAAAATCACTATCATAAAGCCATGTGATAGTTTCTGATGAATATGGATTATCATATACTTCATCAAGTAATAAAACTATTTGTTTTTTATTATTTAATTTAGTTAAATTTTCTAATACTGTGGATAAAGCACTAGAATTTTGTCCTTTAGCCATTTGAGAATATATATTTATTCCTTTTTCTACTTCTAAATTTTCTCTAGATTTAGGAATAAAAGATTTCTTTAATTCTTCTTGAATAAATTTAAAGTCATATCCTAATTGTTTTAATAATACTATTACTAAAGATTCATTATATATATTAAATAAGTTCTCTGATAATTTAGGATATTCCACTCCATTTAAAACAAATGATTTATCATCAATCTTTGTTACTCTATAATCACCTTTAAATGATTCTAATTTACAATTAGGACATTTAAATTTACCAATATGTCTATAATGTTTATATTCATAATTAACTACTGTATTACATTTTGGACACACTATAAAATCTGGTGAAATATTGTTATATACTTCATCATTATTTATTTTATCAATTGATACAAATATCTTTTTATTATCTTTTCCTAAAAAACTACTTATAGGATCATCTGCATTTAATATTAATACTGAGTCCTTAGTCTTATTAACACCTTTATTTATTTTATCAAATATAAATTCCGGATAAGAATTTCTTCTTATAGAATCGCGACATATATTTGTTACTATTACATAATTAGGTTTTATTTCTGGAAAAGTAGTATCACTAGTCATTTCATCGCATTCAAGTATTGCAACATCTTTATTTGGTTTGTTAAATATATTAACTGAATCAATCAAACATCTTATATGTCCTGCTCTTGTATTTGCATTCCATATATTAAACCCAATCTTTTTACCATCATTTTTTAATATATTATATATTAGATGAGTTACAGTAGTCTTACCATTTGTACCAGTTACTGCTATTACAGTTTTAGGTTTATTTACTTTTGATAATACTTCTGGGCATATTCTTGCTGCTAATAATCCTGCTCTATCGCTATTTGCTTGTCCAAATATTTTTGATATGAATAAATAAAATTTACTAGCCCATAACGCTAAATAAAATTTCATAAAACCTCCTAAAGATTTTTAACTTCAATTATAGATTCTTTAATTATATTAAGACCCTTTACTAAAGTTTCTTTATCTATTGTAAGTGCTGGTAATATTTTAAGAACTGAATCTCCTCTACCTGCTAATTCTATTACTAAGCCTTTTTCAAAGCATTTATCTAATACTGCTCTAGATAATTTACCATCTTTAAACTCGATACCCCAAATTAAACCTATACCTCTATAAGTTTCACCTTCATCAAGTAATGGTTTAATTTCTCTTTCTAAGTATTCTTTAACTAATCCTTCTTTTTCTTTTACTTGTCCATCAACATTTTGCATTTTATTTAATTCTAGTCCTGCTTTAGCAGCTACTATAGATACTTGTGATCCTCTAAATGTTCCGTTATGTTCACCTGGTCCAAATTTATCATATTCAGGTTTAATTAAAGTAAGTGCAAATGGAAGACCATATCCTCCAATAGATTTACTCATACATACCATATCAGGTACTATATTAGCTCTTTCAAATGAGAAGAAAGTACCTGTTCTAGAACATCCAACTTGTACGTCATCTACTATTAATAATATTCCAAAATCATCGCATAATTTTCTTAATCCTTGTAAGAATTCCACGCTAAATACATTTATTCCACCTTCAGCTTGTACTGTTTCTACTATTATAGCTGCTGGCTTTTCTACACCAGAATGATCATCTTCTAATAAAGTTCTCATATACTTAATAGTATCAAATCCAGGAATATAATCTGGAGTTGGAATATGAGTAACATTATTAAGTGATACTCCAGCTCCTCCTCTAGCATAACTTTCTGTAGTTAATGCAAGTGTACCAAGAGTCATACCATGGAATGCACCCATTAATGCCCAAATCTCACTTCTTCCAGTTACTTTTCTAGCTAGCTTTAATGCTGCTTCAACAGCATTAGTACCAGTTGGTCCAGTAAACATAATTCTATAATCTAATCCTTTTGGAATTAAATATTCTTCTTCAAAATATTTAATAAATTCTTCTTTTGCTATTGCAAACATATCAAGTGAATGTGTAATACCATCATTTGAAATATATTCTAATATTCTTTCTTTTATATAATCTGGATTATGCCCATAGTTAAGAGCACCTGCTCCATCAAAAAAATCTATATATCTATTACCATCAACGTCTGTGTAATAACTTCCTTTTGCTGATTTCATTACTACTGGCCATTTTCTACAGTAGCTTCTTACATTTGATTCATATTTTTCAAATACTTCTTTACCCATAAATTATACCTACTTTCATACCTATAATTATACTACAAAATCACTTATTAGAAAACAATAAAAAGATATGTATATACATATCTTTCTTATTATTTATGATAAGATTCATTATTTGATATTTTAAATGATCTATATAATTGTTCTAATAGAATTACTCTAAATAATTGATGTGGAAAAGTTAATCTAGAAAAAGATAGTTTATAATTACTTCTTTTCTTGATATCTTCATGTAATCCATATGATCCTCCAATTATAAAAGTAATATTACTATTATTATTTTGAATATCTTCTAATTTCTTAGATAATGAAACTGAATCTAATTCATTTCCCTCTATTTCTAATGTAATTACATAATCTTTATCATCAATATATTTCATTATACTTTCTTTTTCTTTTAAAAGAGTTTTAGATATATCAAAGTCTTCATCTTTTACTTCGATTAAATTAATTTTAGTATATTTAGATAATCTCTTTAAATATTCATTTACTGCATCAGTATAATATTTTTCTTTTATTTTTCCAACAGTTATTATTTTTATCATATTTCTATTACCTCAGTAGGTTCATTTTGTTTACCTAATATATATTTAGTAAATTTAATATTATTTTCTACCATCTTTTCATTAAACATTTCTATTACTTTTTCAGGAGTATTATTCTTTTCAGATAGGTGTGCAAATACTACCATTTTAGTGTTTTTACCTATCCATTCACATAAGTAATTAGAAGCTTGTTCATTAGATAAATGTCCCTTATCTCCTACTACTCTTTGTTGAAGAAAGTAAGGATAAGGTCCATTTTTTAACATATATACATCATGATTACTTTCTAGTATATATAGATTCTTATTAGATAATCTTTCAAAATATCTTCTATTGATATAACCAGTATCTGTTATATATACTAAGGACTTTTTACCTTCATTAATAATAAATCCAATAGATCCTTCTGCATCATGACTAGTTTTTATATAATTAATCTCTAAATCATTTATAATAGCTTTCTTATCTTGATATAATTCATAATCAAAAGAACCAATTTCTTTTTCAAGTAATTCTTTTAATGTTTCTGTTACATATATCTTTGTATGATATTTCTTTATAAATGTTTTTATACCACTTATATGATCAACATGAGTATGTGTTATAAGAATTGCATCGATTTCTTTAGGATTAATACCTAATTTATCCAGTTCATTACAAACATACTGACTTGTTGTTCCTAAATCTATTAATATTTTTGTATTATCGGTACATACTAGACAACTATTCCCTTTACTTCCACTAGATAATAAACATACTTTCATCGGTATAAACTAAACGGGTCAAACGATTGTCCTCCATCCGCTTGTGTTCCACCATACCAAGTACCAAAGTGTAAGTGTGTTCCTGTTGAAGAACCACTGTTACCCATGTAACCAATTATTTGTCCTTTAGTTACTTGTTGACCTGGATAAACTAATATATTGTTCATCATATGTGCATATACTATATAAACGTTATCTGGATGTGCTATCCAAATCATGTTTCCATATCCATGACCACATGTACTACCATACCAACCATCATTATCACAAGATGTATATGTAGAAAGTACAGTTCCGCTTTCTGCAGCGAATATTGGAGATCCAAAACCAGTACCTGATATATCTATACCTGCATGAAGTCTACCCCATCTCCACTCATAATAACTTGTTATTATGTATGGATAAACAGTAGGCCATCCCCAAGATCCTGAAGATAAAGCTGGAGTAAATGATCCACTATATGCTCTCTTTGTTCCTTTAATTACTACTTTATCTACTGGAGTTTTTATAATCTCTGGATTAGGTAAGATATATGCTGTTAATGGTTCGCCATTAACATATTTAACTTTTTCAGTTACTCTTTGGATACCTGCAACACCCTCAACTTCAGTCTTTGTTACACCCCAATCTAGAGTATCATCTTCTTTTTCTATAGTTTCAAATGGTTTTTCTACATCCTCTACTATTTCTTTTTCAACTACTATTTCTAGAACTGGTGCAATTAATGCAACGTTTACTTTTTGTCCAGGAATTAATAAATTATCTTTACTAGTAAACTCCGGATTAACTATTAAGAATTCATCTGTTGATAATTTATTATTAAATGCAACTGTTTCAATAGTATCTCCTAATTGAATAGTATATTCTTCTTCAGAACTATTTCCACCGAATAATAAATACTTAGTTAAATCATTAACATTAGTAAATATATCTTCATCAGTTGAAATAAATGCTTGTTTAATATTAACTTCTTGACTTAAATATATATTTTCTATAATACTACCTGTAGTGGTAATTTCTTTTTGTGTATTATTTGCATAGTTCTTACTATCTTCTTCTGCAACAAACGCATTTAATACTCTTTTAACCGATTGATCAAATAAATCTTTTTTAGTTAAATATATTTTAATATCATCTTTCTTTTCTACTTCTTCATTTTCTAAATCTTCTTCATTTTGAGAAATAGTTACAACATAACCTTTTATAGTAAAACTCTTATTTTGTTTTATTTTTTTGTATATTGCCTTTTCAGACATTAATTTACCTTTATAAGTTATTGCTTTTTTAATATCTATACCATTTGGTACATATACTTTTTTTACATCATATTCCTCTTTTAAAGTTTTTTGTTCACTGTCTATATAATTTTCTAATGCTCTTTTTGATCTAATAGCTCCTACAAATTCACCATCTAAGTATACTTTATATACTTCTTTTGGATTCTTATTTGAGGTTTGAGTTGTTTGGCAAAAGAATATTATAGCTGCAGATATTAACAATGCTATTATAACAGGAATATAAGTTTTAATATTCTTCACGAATATCCCTCCCTATTCTTTTTGATAATTAGTGAAAGTAACAGTACTTCCTTTAAATATAAATTCTATATCTTTAGTAGGACCATTTCTGTTTTTACCTATAATAAATTCTGTAATACTTGCTTCAGGGTTAGCAACTTCTTTACCCATAGCTTCTTTATTATAAACATCATCTCTATATAAGAAACCTATAAGGTCGGCATCTTGTTCTATAGAGCCTGATTCTCTTAAGTCACTCATCATTGGTCTTTTATTTGGTCTTTGTTCAACAGCACGAGATAATTGTGCAAGTGCTATTACTGGGCAATGTAATTCCATAGCCATCATTTTTAGACCTCTAGAAATTTCTGCTACTTCTTGTTGTCTATTTGCTTGGTTCTTAGCTGATCCTGTAATCAATTGTAAGTAGTCGATTACTACAAGTCCAAGTCCTTCATCTTTAGAAGCAAGTCTTCTACATTTACTTCTAATATCAGAAATAGTTGCACCTGGAGTATCATCAATCTTTATATTAGTATCAGCTAGTATACTAACTGCTTCACTTAATCTCTTCCAATCATTATTATCAAAATTACCATTTCTGAATTTAGCAAAGTTAATTTGACCTATTGAACTAAGCATACGATTAACTAATTGCTCTGCACTCATTTCAAAGTTGAATATTGCTACATTCTTTTTAGTATTTCTAGCTACATAAGTTGCTATATTTAATGCAAATGCAGTTTTACCCATACCAGGACGAGCTGCAATAATGTATAGTTCGTTTTCATGTAATCCACTAGTTAATTTATCATATTCATAATAACCTGTTGCAAGTCCTGTTATTTCACTTTTGTTTTCACTTAGTTTTTCTAAGTCTGATTGTGCTTTAAATACAACATCTTGAATATTTCTAAATTCAGACGTTTTTCTTTTTTGTACAACATTAAATATTTTTGATTCTGCACTATCCAAAATTTCATTTACTGGGGAATTTTCAGTATATGAAGCATTAGATATTTCATTAGAAGCATTTATTAATTTTCTAAGTACTGATTTATCATGAACAATACCTATATAATAGTCTATATTAGCTGCACTAGGTACAAAATTAGCTATTTCTACTAAGTATTCTATATTACCAACAGATGATAATTCTTTAGCACTTTCTAATCTATCAGTAACTATAGTTATATCTACAGGAATACCTTCACTATTTAAGTCTGCTAATACTCTATATATTTTTTGGTTAGCTTCTAAATAAAAATCTTCTTCAGTTAATTCATCACATATTTTTTGAAGAGCATCTTTAGATAAAAATGCTGATCCTAATACTGATTGTTCTGCTTCCTTGCTATATGGAATATTTCTTTTATCCATAGATCCTCCTATTTTTCTAATTTAACATCTATATTTGCTATTACTTTTGGATGAAGAATAACTTCTACTTTATGATATCCTAGAGTAGTTAAACTTCCATCTAATACTATTTTCTTTTTATCTACTTTAAACCCATTTTTATTTAATTCTTCTTCTATTTGTTTTGAAGAAACTGATCCAAACACTTTATCTTCTTTACCTGTCTTTACTTTAAAAGTATACGTCTTCTTTTCCATTTCTTCTTTTATTTTATTACATTTACTTATTAATTCTTTTTCATTTTCATTTCTTACTTCAATTTGATTATCTAGTATCTCTTTACTTCTAGTAGTATATTTAATTGCATATCCATTTTTTATTAGAAAGTTCTCTGCATATCCATCTTTAACTTCTTTGATTTCATCTTTCTTTCCTTGACCCTTTAAATCCTTTAGAAATATTACTTTCATAGACATACCTTCTTTCACTAATAGTAATAATATTATACTATATTTTGAGCATAAAAAAAAGAAATAAAGTTATTTATTTCTTATTTTGTGAATGGTAAAACAGCCATCATTCTAGCTCTTTTTACTTCTCTAGCTACTACTCTTTGGTGTTCTGCACATGTTCCTGTAGCTCTTCTTGGTAATATTTTACCTTTTTCATTTATATATTGGCTCATTTCTTCAGCGTCTAAGAAATTTAATTTCTTTCCTTCACAAAGAGCACAAACTTTTTTTCTTCTTCTTGGTTTGAATTCTCCCATAATTTCCTCCTTATTTAAATTTTAAAATGCAATATCGTCATCACTAATTTCTACTGAATCGCCAAAATTAGCAAACACTTCATCAGACATATCTGATTCTTTAACTTCTTGATTTACAAAATCTGCTGGAGATAAATCACTGCCTTCTGAACTCATTCTATTTTCACTTTGAGCTTTACTTTCTAAGAATTGAACTGAATCCGCTACAACATCAGTTGTATAAACTCTTTGTCCATCTTTTTCATAACTACCAGTTTGAATTCTTCCTTCAACAGCAACTAAGCTACCTTTAGTACAATATTTTTTAACATTTTCTGCTTGTTTTCTCCAAACAACTACATTTATAAAATCTGTACCTTGTTCTCCATTTTGACTTTGAAATGGTCTATTAACTGCTAATGTAAATCTAGTAGTAGCAATATTACTACCTGTATATCTAAGTTCTGGATCTCTAGTTAATCTACCTATTAATTCTACTCTATTCATATTTTCTCCTTATAATTTGATAATTATATGTCTTAAAACTTTTTCATCTAAAGTTGCTAAACGATCAAATTCGTTTATAGCAGCATCATTTGCTTCTACATTAATTAAGTAATAATAACCAGTCTTTTGACCCTTTATAGTATAAGCTAATTCTTTTTGGCCTAATTCTTTAGAACTTAATACTTTTGCTTTATGATTAACTAATACTTTTTCATAACTTTTAGCTAATTTTTCAACTGCATCCTTTTCTAAATCAGGTCTTACTATAAATGAAATTTCATAATTTTTCATTCTCTACACCTCCCTTTGGACTAATGGTCTATATAAATAGACAGAGAGTAATTAAATACTCGCGATAGTATTATAACAAAATGTCCTAAAAATGTAAACATATATTTGATTTAATTTACAAAAAATGGTATACTTTTTTTGGGTGGTTTTATGGTAAAAAAAGCATTAGTTGTTTCAGCAACATTAATAACAATTATCGTAATTATTAGTATCATAATATCTATAATTAATCTTAAAACTGCTAAACCTGCAGTATTTAGGAGTGTTGTATCATATGATTCAGAGGTAAATACCATAGTAATTGCACCTCAAAACAGTGGAACTGATAACAACAATATTCCACTAATATCAAATATGTTAAGATATGAAAGTACTATTACAATTTCAACAGTTATATTAGTTATAATATTCTTGTTATTATTTTATGGAACTAAAAGAAGTAAAGGTTGGTAATCCTTTACTTCTTTTTTAGTTTTAATTCTTGTATATAATTTATACCTAAAGTAGCGAGTGCAAATACTGATACATGTACAAAGTATAAATATCTTGGTTGAATCTCTATAAATAAGTATATTCCAAATGTTATTAATATCATTATAAGTAGGAATAACACTTCATTTTTAATATTCTTTCTATTAATAAATAATCCTAATAACATTAAAGTTAATATTATTATATTTATTCCTTTATTTAAGATAATAGCCATATCTTTAATTCTAGAGAATTTAATATTTATACCAAGTATATTAAAACTTTTGTCATTAAAGCTTCCCATTTCATCTTCTAATCCTGAAGATAACCAGAATCTATCTACTTTGCATACCATTAGTTTCCCAGTTCTAATTGGATCTTCTAATGCTCTTCTTTTTATTTCATTCATTTCTATTTCTTTAGATACTTGGAATCTAGCATCATCTTCTACATAATATCCACAAGATTCATAATTAAATCCTAATAAGAATTTCCATAATGGATCTTTATTTTGAAGTCCTGATGGATTAATATTACTAACTTTTACTAGGAATGATGCACCATTACATAGAATAAAATATGATGATAAGAATATTAATAGAGATATTATAATCTTTTTAATATTCTCTTTTTTTAGTGTAATTAGTTTATAAATAATTACTGTTAATACTATTATTATCCCTTCTGGTCTTATTAAATTACCAAGTGCAATAAGTATTCCTCCAAACAAATAATCTTTATATTTGGGTTCTTCTTTTAATAAGAAGAATATACCTATATAACTAAGTAATGTTGCTAAATGTGAATTTAATAATACAGAGTTTAAGAATAGATAGAATGGAAAAATCATATAAAGTAATGATACTATTCTAGAGGATTTTTCATTCTTGCTTATCTTTAAACCTAATTTATATACTATTACTACTATTAATGAAGAATATATAACATTTAATAGTTTCAATATAAATATACTATTAAATAGTTTTAATAATACTCCTTGATATATAACAAATGCTGTTTGATATCCCCAAGTATGAAAATGATACCAAGTATTAAAACTATAATCTCCTTTAGCAAACATTTTTGATGCTTCAAGTAATGTTTTAAAGTCATATACCTGTTCAAAATTAGCAACCATTATAAATATTAGTCTTATTATTAAACTAACAGCAAATAGTATAAGACCAAAATGTTTTATTTTTCTAGTAGATATAAATATAGATATTATACCTGCTAATATTAATAAGATTATATTATTTGAAAATAAATATAAGAGTAATAATAATGATAGTATTACTATACCAATATAAGTTAATATTTTAGACAATTTTTCATTCATAAATACTCCTATACATTAAATCTAAAGAAAACTATATCTCCATCTTGCATTAAATATTCTTTACCCTCTAGTCTCATTCTTCCATTTTCTTTAGCACCTTTTTCTCCACCGAATTCCTTATAATCTTCAAAAGATGTTACTTCTGCTCTAATAAAACCTTTTTCAAAGTCAGAATGGATAATTCCTGCGCATTCTGGTGCTTTCATACCTTTTCTAAATGTCCATGCCTTGCATTCATCTTTACCTGCAGTAAAGAATGTTGCTAATCCTAATAAATCATATGTTGCTCTTATTAATTTATCTAATCCTGATTCTTCAATACCTAAATCTTCTAAGAATAAATCTCTATCTTCATCAGATAATTCACTTAATTCACTTTCTACTTTAGCACTTAACATAACTACTTTAGCATTTTCTTTAGAAGCATGTTCTTTAACCATTTCTACATATTCATTGCCAGTTTTTATATCTTCTTCAGATACATTAGCCATATATATAATAGGTTTTTTAGTTAATAAATTAAAGTTTTTAAGTATTTTATCTTCATCTTCAGTATATTCTAGTCTTCTTGCTGGTATATTTTGTTCAAGAACATATTTTACTTTTCTTAAAGCACTTACTTCCTCTAAAGCCTCTTTATCTTTTGAAGTAACTGCCTTCTTCTCTATTTTATCTAATCTATTATTAACTATATCTAAATCACTTATAATTAATTCTAAGTCAATTATTTCAATATCTCTTATTGGATCAATATCTCCCTCAACATGAGTTATATTTGGATCTTTAAAACATCTAACTACTTCACAAATAGCATCAACTTCTCTAATATGAGATAAAAATTTATTCCCTAAACCTTCGCCTTTAGATGCTCCTTTAACTAATCCTGCTATATCAATAAATTCATAAGCTGTTGGTATAACTCTTTCTGGTGATTCTTGTTCTGCTAAGTATTCTAATCTTTCATCCTTTACTGTAACTATACCTACATTTGGTTCAATTGTTGCAAAAGGATAGTTAGCTGCTAATATATTCTTTTTTGTTATTGCATTAAATAGTGTAGATTTTCCAACATTTGGAAGTCCAACTATTCCGGCTGTTAATCCCATTATGTATCCCTCATTTCTCTATATCAAGTATATCATTAAACAAACAAAAAAGCATCAATTGATGCTTAAATTGTTGGATTAATTTTAGGTCCTATAGGAGCTCCTAAAATATACCATGCCATTACTATAAATAAGAATAGTATTGCTATACCTATAAGATATGGCATTAATAAACTATAACATTTTTTAATACTAAAATCATTCTTATTATATAATCCCATATATCCTACATATATTGCAAAATAAGGAAATACTGGTGTTACAATATTTGAAATACCAGATGCTAATCTAAATATTCCTCCAACAAATGCTGGTGTTATATTAGATTTCATAAATTGAGTCATCATTGCTGGTGCAAACATACCCCATTTGTCTGCGAATGATGATAAGAATAATCCAGATAATGCTATTGCTATAAATGAAAATATAATTAATAATACAAACGAGAAGTTAGCACTTCTTAATATACTAAATAACATCGCTACTATTACTTCGCCAATTTTACTATATTTAAATAATGCTATCCAAAGTGAAGCAAAGAATATAATTAATAATAATTCTCCAATATTATTTAAATTGCTAGTTAAAATCTTAATTATGTCTTTATCTGATTGAATTTGTTTTGTTATATATCCATATACTACTGAAGCAATTAATCCAGTAAATGAAATAATAAATAATATACCATTTACAAACGGAGAATTAGCTCCAAATAGTTTATTAACATATAATTCTTGTTTATTATCTAGTAATGCTCCAGATAATGGTAAATTAGGAATAATAGCATATATAGATAACACTGCTACTATAGCAACTACTATAATTGCATATTTTAAACCTTTTTTCTTTAGTTTTGAATCTAATTCTACTTCATCTTCACTTATTCTAACTGGTTTTTTTCTAGAAATGAATTCAGTTATTACTGCGATTAATAATGCAAGTAATAAACTAGATACTACTATTAGGAATAAATCTCCACTATATCCATAAGAATAGTCCATATTTATAGTTTTAACACTATTTCTAGCAAGTTCTACTATGCTGTAATCAAGTGATGTTATAAATAAATTAATATTTGCCCCTGCAGCTACTGATACAAAAGCCATTGTCATACCAATAACTTGGCTTCTTTTATATTCGGTAAATAGTGCAAATGCTATAGGAATCATAATAACAAATGCTAGATCTTGTGAGAATCCCATTACTATACATAATAATGAGAATATAAAGAACATAACTACTCTTGGTACATATCTAGATATTTTACTAAATACTTCTTTAAGTAATCCTGTCTTTATTAATGATCCCATTCCTATTAAACCTACTATTACAGTTCCAAGTGGTACAAATTTCAAGAAATTATTAATAGTTTCTCCTAAAATAAATTTTAATCCACTTAATGTTAATAAAGATCTAACAGTTAATATAGTAGTAGTTACTGTACCACTTTGATTAACTTGATATTCTACACCTTGTAAGTTTATTAATGAGAATATAAAACTCAAGAATATAACTATACCACTAAGTAATATAAAGAACCAAACGGGATGTAATCCTCTTTTTTTCTTTATTTCTTCCATACTATTCCTCCACAACCTTTTTAATCTTTTTATTAAATTCAACTCTTGGAAGCATTATAGTTCTTCCACAGTTAACACATTTTATTTTAATATCTACCCCAACTCTAACTACTTCAAATAGATTAGTTTTACAAGGGTGTTCTTTTTTCATTATTACTTTAGAACCTAATTTATAATTATTTTGCATTGTGCACCTCTATTTGTGTATATGGAATATTTATATTATTCTTATCAAAAGTAATTTTTATTTCCTTTAATATCTTTCTTTTAGCAGTAAATTTATCTTTAATACTAATAATTGCACTTATTCTATAAACTACTGAAGAAGAAGATAATTCTTCTATACCAGGAGCTAATACTATTTCATCAAACATTTCATCTTTACTAAGATTTTTAACTATTTCTTTTAAAACAGATTCTATAGTTTCATATTTTTCTTCATATGGAGCATTAACATTTATTAGTAACATAATCTTATTTAAACTATAATTAGTTACTTCTGTTATATTCCTATTAGATATAATTCTAACTTCATTAGTTAATGATTTTAATCTAGTAGATTTAAAATTAAAATTAACTACTTCTCCTTTAAAACCATTTATTTCAACATAATCTCCTAAAGAGAATGTATCCTCCATAATTATAGATATACCTACTAAAATATCTTTTAATAGATCTTGAAATACTAAACCTATAACTACTGATAAAGCTCCAATACTTGTTATTAAAGCAGTAGTATTAACATGCCATATAGCAAGTAAACTAATACAAGCAATAGTTATTATTACGTATTTAGATACATTTTTTAATAATACTAATACAGTCTTTCTTCTATTTTTTTCATGTTTGTTCTTTTCTGATTTAACATTAACTATTCTTTTGATTATTGATTTAATTATAATGTATAAAACAAATGCTGCTAATATTATTATTAAACTTTGTATTACTTCTGATGGAATCTTTTTATCAAATATTTCCATAACTCACCTTCTATTCATCTATATCAAAATTCATTATTTCTAGTATTCTATTTAGATCTTGTACATTTTCAAAACTAATAGTAATTTTTTTATCACTAATTTTTACTTTAGTACCTAATTTTTCTTTTAGTTTTCTCTCTAAAACATCATACTTTCCATCTTTTGGTTTTCTTATAACAGGTGATGATTTTTTAATATCTGTATTAGAAGATATTTCTTCAAGTTCCCTAACACTTAAATCTTGTCTTATAACTTGATCTGCTAATTCATTTATTTTATCAATATTTTCTAATTTACTAAGTACTCTAGCATGTCCCATACTAATTTTATTATAAAGTACTAAATCTTGAACATTAGTAGGTAATTTTAATAGACCTAACATATTAGTTATATGACTTCTACTCTTACCAACTCTCCTAGCTAGTTCATCTTGAGTAATATTAGATGCATCAATTATAGATTTATAAGCTTTTGCTTCTTCTATAGCAGTTAAATCTTCTCTTTGAAGATTTTCTAGTAAGCTTATTTGCATCATTTCATCATCTGAGAAATCTTCTATAATTGCAGGGATAGTAGTTAATCCAGCTTTTTTAGATGCTCTAAATCTTCTTTCTCCTGCTACTATATCATAACCTTTAACAGTCTTTTTAACTATAATTGGTTGAAATACACCATGTTCTTTAATAGAAGCAGCTAATTCATTTAATGCTTCTTCATCAAATTTCTTTCTAGGTTGGTAAGGATTTGGTCTTAAATCACTTAAATTAAGTTCTACTATAGAATTATTTTGTCTTGCATTATCAACTATATCATTTTCAATATCTTCAAATGTATTGATATTTTCATCACTAAATAATTGTTCTAGTCCTCTACCTAGTGCCTTTCTCTTCTCTTGCATTTCTATCAATTACCTCCTTTGCTAAATTAATATACGCAGTAGATCCTTTACTCTTTGAGTTATAGTATGATATTGGTTTACCATGACTTGGAGCTTCTGCTAGTACTATTAATCTTGGTACTATTGTATCATAAACTTTTTCTTTAAAGAAACTTCTTATATTCTCTACTACATCAAGACCAAGAATAGTTCTTGAATCTAACATAGTAAGAACAACTCCCTCTATTTCAAGATTAGGATTAACTTTCTTTCTAGCAACTTGTATTGTATTTAATAATTGCATAATTCCTTCTAGTGCAAAGAATTCACATTGTACTGGAATCATTACTGAATTAGATGCTGTTAATGCATTTGTAGTTATTGTTCCTAAACTTGGAGGACAATCTATTAATATATAGTCATAATTATCTTTAATTTCATCTAATACTCTTTTTAATTGAGCACCTTTTACTAGAGTTGGATCTTCTTTTTGCATATTATTTAGTTCCATATCTAGTACTGCTAGATTTATACTAGCAGGCATAATATCTAAATTTTTAAACTTAGTTTTTACTATTACTTCACTAGCTGTTTTCTTATTTATTAAAGCTTCATTAATACTAGCTGTTAAAGTACCTTTTTCTACTCCTACGCCTGTAGTAGCATTACCTTGTGGATCTATATCTACTAATAGAACCTTTTTATCTAATAGTCCTAATGATGCTGCTAAATTTATACTAGTAGTAGTTTTCCCAACTCCACCTTTTTGATTTACTAAAGATATTATTTTGCCCATATTAACACCTACTTTATCTCTTTAATGACTAATATATATTTTATCAAATAATGACTTTTTTTTAAATGCTTTTATAATAAAAAAATAAAAAAAGACTATGGCCTAGTCTTTTTAAATGCATATATTTTATTATTAACATTAACCCCATGGTCTCTAGCATCTTTTACCATTTCACTCATAGTTCTTATATGCATAACCCACTTATTATTTTTATTAGCAAAAATTCCTTCAGTTTTTTCTTCTATTTCTTTATCAGTCATAGAAATTTGTTTGCAATCATCTAATAAATGATATGCTCTAAATAAATATGCTATTACTGCATTAACTTCACAACCACAGTTTTTACAATGTTTTTCATAATACTCTGTTAATTGTTCAATTAGAATTTCGAAGAATTTTTCTCTTGATTCATAATTAATCCAATCTCTACCAAGGTTTTGAGAAAATTTTTGAATAAATTCATCAATACCTTTTGAAACATGTAAGTTTGACTTAACAAATTCACCTAAATCTTTATCTTGTTCAGAAATAGATTTAATTATATATTCATTTGGTTTATCATTTATAAAAGAATGATAACTAGGATATTCTTCATGAATTCTAGCTGTTACATCTTGTCTTACTGTTAATGCTTCATTAGCCATTCTTGTTGCAAAATATTCTAAACAAGTTTCATGATCTTTATAGTTTGCTACAAAATAATTAAATCCCATAGTTTTGCTTGGATCTTTAACTCCTCTAAGAGCATTTTCTTTTTCTTCGTTATATACGCCATTTATAATTATCTCAGCAATTTTTCTTTTTTCTTTGCTTTCTGTTGTTGCATATATAGTTAAATTTTTTTCTAAAAATCTTTGCATTCTTATATCGTTGTTATTTATTGTAGTCATTTCTCTTACCTCTCGTGTAAGTAATAGGTTAACACCAAAATATAATTAAGTCAATTGATATATACTTATTTTTTGTAATATGTTAAAATATTTATACATCTTATAAAGAGAGACGGAGGGACTAGCCCTATGAAGTCTCACCAACCTATTAAGTTAGGTGGTAATGCTAGATCTATAAGATATCTTTAAAGGCTCAGATATCTGAGTCTTTTTCTTTTCTAGCAAGATGTAGAAAGGAGTTTTATGAATAAGACGGTGGAAAACAAAATAAGGAATGCCTCTATTGAAGAATTAGATAAATGGATAGATAGTCTGCCAAGAACTTTTATGAAGGCAATATTATATCAACAAATAAAATCCGTTAGACCAGACTATGTACCGAAACATAAAAGAAAAAAACTAGTTATTTAACTAGTTTTTTTGGTTTATATTCACAATCCTCAGAAATTACATTATACTTATGAGCAGCTCTATATTCTCTCATTTCAGTTAATGTCATCTTTGAAGATTCATCAATTCTATCCATATGTAATATACCATCTAAATGGTCATATTCATGGCAGAAAACTGTTACTTCAAAGTCTTTTATAGTTTTGCTTTGTCTTTTACCTTCAATATCAGTATATTCTATATCTATTTTATATGGTCTATCTACAACACCAACGATATAATTACCATCAGCATCAATACAACTTTCACATCCTTCTAGGAATTGTGTATGACCATATGCCTTCTTTATTACAGGATTTATATATATAATACTTTCATTATGACTACCATCATAATTTTTTGACATATCAGAAGATGTATTTCTTATATATATTAATCTTTTTGGAATACCTATTTGAACTGGAGACAACGCATAAACTACATTTGTTTCACAATATTCTTTTAGTTTACTTATATATTCTTTATAATCATCTTTTTCAAAATCAACTTCAGTTGATCTTTGTTTTAGATAATCATATCCTTTTTTTGTTACTATTGTAATTCTTTGTCCCATATTACCCTCTTTAAATTATATTTTCATATACTTTTGGTTTTCTTCTTTGTGCTTTTTTAAAATAATCCTCTAATTCTTCCATAGAGAATGCAGAATGTAATTCTAAATTATTTGTTGAATCTTGCATACCAAGAAGTATTTGTTCTGTATCCGCGCCTTGTATTGTAGCAATTAAACCTGTACTCATAATCTCTGTTGCGATTGTTTCACCATCGGTTTCTATCTTATCAAAACATGTCTTAATAACACTTCTTTGTTCTTCTCCCCAACCTCTAATTGTTGAGTGACAAACTAAAGCATGATATGTTTTTCCTTTAGCTTTTTTAGTGATTACATCTCCTAGTTCATGCTTTCCTGTATGATATAATTCAGGCCAAACCTTATTTACTATAGAATAAGTCATTTTAGAATCTACAAAACCTTCTACATTTATAGGAAAAGCTATATGCTTAGCTTCGGTATCAAAAATTTTATCTTTAACACTATTTACTATCATAAAAACTCCGTTCTTAATGTCCTGAATTATAACATAGCAAATAAAAAATGTCAAAGACTGACATTCTTATTTTACATTATTTTTCAACACTTCTAGTGTTTCATCATGAACAATACCGTTACTAATTACCGCACCTTTAATACTTTGATCATATCTTTGATCATTTCCAAATAAATCTGTAACTTTTCCACCGGCTTCTTCTACTATTACTTTAGCAGCAGCTATATCACAGTTTTTATGTTTAGTTCCAGGGAATATTGCTAAATTAAAATCTCCATTAGCAACACACATACATGCTCTAATAACACTACCAATACTAACAAAATACGTTTTCTTTCCTAATTCTTTAATAAAATCATATAGATTGTATTCTGCTTCAGGCCACATATCAAAATTAGATACACTTCTCATATCATCTAATTTAATATCATTAACTGATATTCTAATATCATTTTTATATGCCCCTTCACCTTTAACTGCCGTATATAAATTATCAGTAAACACATCATAAACTACACCTACAGTAGATACACCATCAATTACTAATGCTAGTGAAAATACTGCTACTGGTATATGTCTTGCATACATTGCAGTACCATCAACTGGATCGCATACCCATACATAATCGCTCTTACCAAATTGTTCTTCTTCTCCATCTACTGAATGATCAGGAAAAGTAGATTTAACTCTTTCTATAAGTAAACCATTTATTTCAGTATCTGCCTTTGTAACAATAGTTTGATCAAATTTATAATTAGCACCATTATCTTCAGTAAAATACTTTTTCATTATTTTTCCGGCATCTAATGCCATTTCTTTTGCAAATTCTAAATACTTATCCATTAATTACTCCATTTTATTATTCGTATATTATTCCTTTTTTATATTTTAATATACATTTTCTACTTGGTTCGTATAGATTTTCTGGTAGTTCTTCCATATCGAACCATTTCCATTCTAATATTGTTTCTGGTTCCATAGCTTTTGGTTCACCCTCATATTCTCTTGCAATGAATCCTACTGTAACATAATGTGCTGTTTCAGTCATATCATCATTAACACATAATAATTCTAATTTAACAGCATCTAAATCTGTTTCTTCTTTTAATTCTCTTTTAGCAGCATCTTCTAGTCTTTCCATAAATTCAACTTTACCACCAGGCATTGTCCAAGTTCCTTGGCCTTGTAATTCACTACTAGCCTTTACTTTATCAGGATTTCTTAATCCTAATAATATTTTATTATCTTTTAATATCATTACTCCTACGCCTAATCCAGGTTTCATAAAATCATCTCCTTAAATATGTTTTAATAATTCTTTAAATTCACTATAATTTGATTCTGCATTTAGGTGTCCTCCACCAGGAATGCAATACTCTGTAGTAGCAATTGCATCAGCAAATTCTTTTTCTACATCATATTTTACATATGGATCATTATCTGAATAGTAACAAATAATATCATCACAATATTCTTTAACATCTTCTAAGTTATCAAAATACATACTTTCATTTACTGAATCATAGTCTTTATCTATACCTAAATAATTATTAAATCCACAAACAAATACTAATCTTTTTACTTTAATTTTATTTTCAACTAAAAACTTACATACAAATATTGGTGCTATTGAATGAGCATAAATAACTGTATTTTCATTGACTATTCCTGCCTCAACATAAACCTTTAATAATTTAGACCAATTATCATAATTTTGATATCCAACTCCTGTTGGAAAATCTGGTGTATATACTTCTAAATTCTCTTTTTCTAATTCACTTCTTAACCATGGAAGCCAGTTTGAAAATGGGCTTGAAAAACTTCCATGTACTAATAAATAGTTATTCTTCATTAATTTCATCTCCTAAATAAATTATATCACAAAAAAACAGTCATTAGACTGTTTATATTAATTCTATTCTTATTCCTACTACACCATATTCTTTTTGTTTTTCTTTAGTGTAGAAAGTTTCTAAATCCTTCATTAAATCTTCTTTAGTTATAGATTTATCTGCTAATACTGATATATCAAAATCTTTAAACATATCTTCAAAACTATCATATCTTAATAAATCTACTACTTTTACTTCAAAAGATTCTTCTAATTCTGGCTCTTTTAAAAATTTAATAGTATCTCCTATTTTTATGATTCTTCTTTTTTCATCAAATAATCTTATTTCTATTCTTTTAGAACCGTTAAGTATAAAATTATAATACTTTGGTTGTAATTTTAATTCATGAATCATAATTCATGACTCCTTTTTTTAGAAACCGGATAGCTTTCTAAGTCAATTGATCCAAGTGTTTCTATAAATGTGTCTAATTTTGATGTGTCTATTAAAAAACATTCTGTTTCTCCGTTTGTACCATCATCTTTTTTTATAACATCTGGAAAAACAACATTATATTTTGCTTTAACATCTAAATTTATTGCGCCATAATCATGATATAGTTGTTTTTTAAATGTTGTAAAATCTAATTTACTTAGTTTTTCTTCATCTAAGAAACCATTAAAGAATTCATAATCTGTTATTAAATGGAAATATCTTCCTTTGTTATAATCTGAATCTAAAGAATTTTCTTTTAAGAATTCATTTAGTTGAACCTTACCTTCTAAATATTTCAATAAATCAGATGTATCTCTAGTCTTAGTATAGTGACTCTTAAATTTATCTTCAGCTATATCAACAGATATTACACCCATTAAAAATTCTTCTCTATTTTTAATATCATGTTTTTTTAAATATACATTAGCTGCTGCTAAATGTATTGCAGAACTTGCCATAATATCATCCCTTCACACGATGTATTATACCACAAAGTTGAAAAAAATCGTAAAATATGGTATTATATATCGCAATTTGGAGGGAATATGAGCATAAAATTTACTGGTAAATTTGGGAAATATGAAGTTATAAGTTTAAGAGATGAACTTATATACGCTGAATGGCATGCAAAACATGATATAGATAGAATTTTTAAATTAACAAAGCCATTATGTGAAGATTATCCAAAACATGAAGAATGGTTCTATAAAAAACATGTTGCTAATGTTTTATCTGCATATATGCCAGATGAATATAGAGATGTATTATTCATTCATGAACCAACTGATTATATTCCAGATAGTCTAAATGTTATTGGTGCAGTTTGCTTAAAGAAAGCACCACACGAAAAGAAAATATGTTGTTTATATGTTGATGAACAATGGAGGAACAAAGGTGTAGGAACAACACTTCTTCGATGTGCATTTACATGGCTAGGTACAAGTAAACCATTGATTACATTCCCTGAAAAAAATTTAGATGCAATGAAAGAATTTGTAAGAATGTATGATTGGAAACTAGAAGAAACAGTAGATGATCCATATGGTACTGGACAAAAAGAATTATGTTTTAATGGTAAATTAGTTAAAGATCCAGGACCAAAGCATAAACAAATAACAATTGAACAAATTTTAAAACCATCAAATGACCAAAATATAAAAAGCACTGATTAAGTGCTTTTTTTAGTCACAAAAAAACTCGCATTTGCGAGTTTTGAAACACAATATTATCTCTTTGAGAATTGTGGTGCTTTTCTTGCTTTCTTTAATCCTGGTTTCTTTCTTTCTTTAACTCTTGAATCTCTAGTTATTAAACCTTTTGCTTTAAGAATTCTTCTGAAAGAACCTTCAGATGTTGGATCAGTATTAATATCATATTCTAGTAAAGCTTTTACTATACCTAATCTAGTAGCTCCAGCTTGTCCTGAGAATCCACCACCACTAACTACTACAGTAATATCGAATTTATCTTCAGTATTAGTATAAGTTAATGGTTGTTTTAAATCCATTACTAATGTAGGAAATGGAAAATATTCATTAACATCTCTTCCATTAACAGTGATTTTTCCTTTTCCAGAAACCATTGTTACTTTAGCGATAGAAGATTTACGATGTCCAGTACCTGTATATATCTTATTTGCCATACTTTCCTCCTATTTTAATTCCTTAGGTTGTTGAGCTTGTTGTTTATGTTCGCTACCAGCATAAACAAATAATTTCTTAATCATAGCTCTACCTAATCTTCCTTTTGGAAGCATTCCTTTAACTGCTCTAGTAATCATTTCTTCAGAGTAATTAGTTCTCATTTCTTTAGCTGTTCTTAATCTTACTCCTCCTGGATAATCACTGTGGTTAAAATAAACTTTATCTTCAAGTTTATTTCCAGTTAAATTAACTTTTGAAGCATTGATTACGATTACGTAATCACCACAATCTACATTTGGTGTATAAATTGCTTTGTGTTTTCCACGTAAAACTGTTGCTACTTTTGAAGCTAAACGACCTAAATTTTGACCTTCAGCGTCAATAACAAACCATTCACGTTTTACATCTGACTCTTTTGCCATAAATGTATTCATTTTCTTTTTCCCTTTCTTTATCGGAATTAATATTTCCCGGGTACTAATTCCTTTTGTGGGGTTTTTTAAATGTACCAGTTAAAATAATACTAAATTTTAGTAAAATAGTCAATATAATTATGTAAAATATTGCCATTTTTACTTGATTATACATTGAAAACAAGTTATAATTATTCTTGTTCGGAGGTATTAAATGAGAGTAATAAAAGCAAATTTACCAGATGGTGTTAGAAAAAGATTCGAAAAAAGAATAGGTAAAAAAGTAAAAGTAGTTAATAAAAAGTATTGTAAAAAGAAAAATACTTCTAAAAAAGAAAAATAATCTCGAAAGAGATTATTTTTTTATTATTATAACTTTTACTGTTGATATATCTGGTTCATATATGACTTTGTTATCATTTCCAACTACTTTAACTTTAACATCATGAGTACCTTCTTCATAACCTTTTAAGTCTACATATGCTTCTATATCACTAGCTTTAATATTTTCTAGATTTGATTGTGTTCCTTTTATTGTAACAGGTATTTCATTAACACTATCATTTGATACTTGTACAACATAATCATTTCCTAAGTTTCTAGCACTTAATCTAACTCCAGAAACCTTTGATTGTGATTCATCTCCTAGAGTTACATCAATATTTACTGTAGAAACAGATAATTTTCTAATATTCTTTGGTTTCTTTAATGTTTCGGTGAATTTTTTATTACCATTTAAATTAGTTACATCTATTTCAACTTCTATATTATTAATCTTATCTAATGCATCTTGTTTACCATATATAGTAACTGTTTCAGCACTTTGAGATATCTTTTCTATTGATTTACCAAATACTATATTATTAATTCCCTTTGGTACTACTACTATTGGGACTTCTTTACTTGGTGATTCAATATTAACTACTGCTCTTACAGTAGATGGAACTAGTTCAACATCTAATCTTTTACCATTTGAATCAAATGCTACTATTGGGACTTCATTAGCTCCTCTAAGTAGATTTTCTCCAACTTGTGGATCAGTTAATTTATTTACATCTACTAATGCTTTAACTGATGCTACTTGATTAATAGTTTCTTCTTTACCTTTAACGATTACTTCGTTAATAGTAATTCTATCTTCTGCATTTTCTTTAGTACCAGTTTCTTCTTCACTAGTTTTTAATTTATATAATTGTACTGATTTTACTGATAATTCAGAGTTTAAGTCTGTTAGATTCATTACTTCTTCAGTTACAGTCATAGTTCTAGATTTCTTAGGACTTATTGTTACTCTTACTGTAGATGGATCAAGTTTATATTGAACTGATGTAATTGCTTGTTTATATTTCAAATCAACATCATATGATCCTACTCCTAAATCACTTAAATCTACGACTACTGTTTGAGTAGGTAATTGGTTTGCTAAATAGATATTAGCTTTATTACCTATCATTGTAATATCAACAGTTTCAGGAATACCTTCAACTACATATTCCTCTTCATTATAATTTGCAATAACTGGTTGATCATATAATACTTTAGCATTAGTTTCTAATAATGAATTACTTCTACCTTGTATATAATAACAAATTGCTACTGCTAAAATTAATGAAATAATTATAATACCTTTTTTTGATTTAGATACCATTTCTAATGGTTTTCCTATATTTTTAATCTTTTCTCCTATATTGACGAAGAACTTAGTTATAGGAACTATAATTTTTTTATCAAAAAACTTATATATACCCTTAATTAATTTCATCTATATCATCCTCCTCATTCTCTTTTTCTACAATGAATGTTTCAGATTTTGGCATTAATTCATCTAATATAATTAATTTAACTTCATCTACAGATAAATTATAATTCAATTTACCACCTACAGCTACTGAAATTCTACCTGTTTCTTCAGAAACAATAATAGCAATGGCATCACTTTCTTCAGATATACCTATAGCAGCTCTATGTCTTGTGCCTAATCTCTTGCTAAATTTCATATCTACTGTAGTAGGGAATACTGCTCCAGCACATGTGATTTTATCTCCTTGGATAATTACACCACCATCATGTAGTGGATTATCTGGGAAGAATATAGCGCATAATAATTCATTTGAAAAATCAGCATATATCTTTTTAGCCTTCTCAATATAATTAGATAAACTAGTATCTCTTTCAAATACTATTAATGCTCCTATTCTATTTTTTCTTAAATAATCAAGAGTAATACCTAATTCTGTTATTATTTTTTCTCTTTCTGTTACTGATAATGTTTTGTGTCTTCCTAATAAATTAGTTTTTCCTAATTGCTCTAATGTATTACGAATTTCTGGTTGAAATATAATAATTATAGCTAAAGGTCCCCAAGTTATTAAGTATTCAAATAATAATCCTATAGTAACTAAACCAAAGTAATCACTTATTAATTTAATAATTACTACTACTATTATTCCTTTTACTAACATTGATAATTTAACATTTTTTCTTATACTTCTTAATAGATAATATAATATTACCCATACTATACATATATCAATAATCTTTTTTACAATTGATAAAACTGAATCTAATGACATAATTTCCTCCTTACATTATATTATTCTTTTTATTACGACTATATACTATCAATACAATTATAAGTACTATTACTGCAATTCCTGCAATTAATAAGAACGTATAACTAACATTTATTTCTAAGAATCCTAAATCAAATCTTCTTGATGTATTAGTTTCTTTTGTATTGAAAGTTATTTTTATATCTTTTAATTCACCATTTTTTTCTATATTCCAAGTATATGTATTTCCCTTTACTGAATCTGCATTATTTTTTGTTACTTTAAAAGGAACATCAATATTAACTGCAATTCTATCATATATTAAACTTCTACTTGCATAATCATCTAATGGAACATCTTGTTTATATTCTATTGTAATATAACTATCTTTCTTTGTTATATTAGCTTCTTTTACAATATCACTTTTAAAGCGATTTTCATAATCTTCTAATGATTTATAAGATGTTGTTGCATATGATTTAGTGTCTGCATCTCCAACTACTGTTGAGAATTTATATTTCACTCCATCATTTTTATAATATTCATATAATGAATTAGCAGCAGTCTTTGGATCTTGCCCTGTTCTTGTTTTTAGAACATTCTTACTTTCTGAGGCAACTACCTTTTCATTTACTGTTAAATCTTCATTAACAGTCAAATTATATTCGACTGAACAGCCACTAAATAAAATAATTACTAGTATTAATAAAATAAATTTCTTATTTTTCATATATCTCTCCTAGTACTATAAAATTATAACATAATTTTTGATTTTTATATAGTTTAAATTAGAAAAAAATAAAGTAATCTTAGATTACTTTATTTGTCCTTATTCTTCTTACCAATTCTAAATTTTGATAATATTTTCTTTAGTATATCTTGCCCCAAAACCTCATTTATTAGACCAGTTTGATTAGATATAAGAAGATACATTCCTATACCAAATAATCCTATTAAACCTAATTCTCCAATTAATAATAAACGATGTATTTCTGTAACAAATATAAATTTCTTAACAAAGAATAATACTATTACCATAATTGCAGTAGCAAATAGAGATTTAAGCATAGTTATAATTATTGACTTATACTTAAATTTAAATTGTTTTCTTAATACTATTGCTATAATTAATTCTGATATGAATAAACCTATATTAGTAGCAATTAATGTTCCTAAATATGGAGGTAATATACCTGTTTTATTAAATAATAGTATCATAGGTATATCTAATAATATATTTATAAATAAACCTACTACTGTATTAATATATACTAATTTAAAATTCTTCATTCCTTGTAATATCATATTAATTACTAATTGTAATGAGAATAATATACTAGTTATAGCCATAACACATAGAACATATTTTCCTTCTGTTGAAGCACCATAGAATATTCTATATACCCCATCAGAGAACAGAATAATGAATGCTGATAAAGGAATGCTAACAGTTAATATAATATTAATTGCTTGATTAAATTTCTTATTTAATTCATCATATTTCTTTTCAGTAAAACTAGTAACTATAAATGGTATAACACTTGTACATAGACCAATTGCTAATGCATTTATAATCATGCATATTTTAGGAGTCCATGTAACTACTATACTAGCTAGATATTCACTTTTAGCAGCAGAATATCCAATCATATATAAACCTTTAATAATAAGTTTCATATCTGCGATATTGTATAGATCTTGTGTTATAGATACTATTATTATAGGAATAGAATATTTAATTATTTTTCCTACTATTGTTTTATCACTTTCAGTAGATTCCTTTAAAGAAGTTACACCTTCTTTTAATTGTAATCTTGATTTATATAATTTATATCTTAAGTATAAGAATGCTGCTATTCCACCTAGTACTGTTCCTGATAAAGCAACTGCTACTCCAGTAGGAACATCATAGTGTAATAGATTAATTGCAACATATGATCCAACTAATACTACTATTATTCTAACTATTTGTTCTATTAATTGGCTTTGTGAAGGTGCATTTAAATACTTATTTCCTTGTAAATAACCTCTAAGTACACTTAAGAAAGGAATAATTAATAAACAGAAAGATATAGTTCTAATAACTAAAACTATGCTATTAACATCTGTTCCATCTTTTAATTCACCAACAAAGAATAATCCTATGTACTTAGCAAATATAAACATTAATAAGAAACTTATTATCGCTAATACACCAATTATTTTATTAGCTAGACTAAATGCTTTTTCTCTATCATTAAATTTCTTTAATGCATTGTATTCTGCAATTATAATAGCTACTGCAGTAGGTATACCACTAATAGATATATTTAAGAATAAATTATATGCATTATAAGCATAAGAGTATAAAACTCCTCCGTCAGTTCCAATAATATTATAGAAAGGTATAACATATATTGCTCCTAATATTTTAGTAATTAGAATCAATATATATGCTACAACTGTTCCTTCGACAAAACTATTTTTTCTCATATTTTCACCATCTTAATTATATCAAAAAAAAGATATAAAAACTAGGTTTTATATCTTTATTTTTTATTACCATCCACAAGGATTTGAATAATAACCACTATAATATGATGTTCTATCATAATAATATGTATTATTCGGAGGGAAGTTAATGTATGCTCCTGGGTCAGTTGTTTCCCATCTACTTACACATGAAGTTAATCCAATACATAGATTTAAGTGTAAGTGTGATCCATAACTGTTTCCAGTGTTACCAACAAATCCTATTACTGAATCTTTAGTAACTATATCTCCTACATTAACATTTATAGAACTTAAATGTCCATATAATGATGTATAGTTTTGGCCATTAATATAATGTTGAACCACTATTTTATTACCATAACCACCATTATAACCATATTCTGCAAATACTACTTTACCATCAGATATAGAGTAGATTGGTGTCCCTGTAGGTGCTCCTATGTCTACTCCAGCATGGCTTCTACAAGAACCTCCTGGATAATCCCACCAGTCTGAATACCAAGTACTTGTCATATAACCTGATTCTAGAGGTCTCCAAAATCTAGTACCTACTGGTAATTGTTCATTAGCACATACTGATATATCATCACTTTCATCACAACCAGAATCAATATAAAATTGAATGATTGCTTTAGAAGCCTCAATATCTTTTATTATTGAATCTTCTTCTTCAGATAAACTTTCTGCTTCTAATTGAAGAACTGATAATTTTGCTCTTAATTCTTCTTGTAATTTCTTTAGATTGTCTTCTTTTTCATGTAATGAAGCAATGGCCTTCTTACTTTCTAGAATTAATTCATGCATTTCAGTAATTAAGTTTGAATTATATCTACTTAATTGCTCTGTAACAGTTGCTCTATATATAAAATCTGTTATAGATTTTGCACTAAATAAATATTCTAATAATTCTGATTCGCCATTAGAAACTTGATAATATTTAATAACTGCTTTTATTTGCTTATTTTTTTCATCAATCTTCTTATTTAATTCTGCGATTTTATCATTTAATTCTTTTATTTCTTCTTCTGCTGCAGCAATTTCTCCATATATTTCATCTATTCTTGCATTAGTATTGTTTTGTTCATTTTCATTTTCTTTTATTTCATTTTCTTTTTCTATATATGCTTGTTCTAAAGCATCATATTCAGCTTTTAAATCTCCTAATGTTTTTGCACTTGCACTGATAGGAATTAAAAGTGCTATTAGGAATACAAATATCTTCTTAAATTTCATTATATTTTTAAGTATTTTCTTACTGCCCTGTTACTACCTATCATACCAACAACGGCACCAATAATTAATAATACTATTGATATATTAAGAACAAATGGGAAAGGTTTAACTAATCTTATAAATTGTGAGAATATTTTTCCACCTGTTTTTTCGTATAAGAATGAATATCCATAAATTGTTGCAAGTATTGGAATTATAGAACCTAATATACCTATTATTAAACCTTCTATTGCAAAAGGTTGTTTAATAGATAAATTAGATGCACCAACCAATCTCTTTATTTCTATTTCTTCCTGTCTACTAAATATTGTTATCTTAATAGTATTAGTTATTAAGAATGCAGTAACTATTACTAATCCTGCTACTATAACTATTAATATCTTTTTAATAATATCAAATATAGATACCATGGAATCAACCATTCCTTCACCATATTTAACTATTTCTATACCATCGATTTTCTTTATTTTTTCTGCTGTTTTTTCGATCTTATCTAGATCTTTTACTTTAATTGAGTATGTATCACTAAGAGGATTTTCATCTTCATTCCAAGATGAGATAATGCTATTAAATGTTTCTGAAGATTCTTTCATTTCTTTAGCTACATCTTTTTTACTTGTATAAGTAATTGTATCTATGTTAGATAATTTTTTAATTTCTTTTAATATTTTTTCTTCTTTTTCTTCATCTGCTTTATTTTCTATGAAAGCTACTATTGTAAAATCATCACTAATTAGTTTAGTAAAGTTTTCTACATTTAATGACCCAATTATTGCTACTGAAACTAATAATAAAGTTACAGTAATACACGAAATTGAAGCTACTGATAAGCTTAAATTTCTAAATACATTTTTAAAACCATCTCTTATATTTCTTAATAATATTCTAATATTTTTCATTCTTATCGTAAGTTCCTTTCGCATAATCTTTTTTAAGAGTTCCCTTATCTAAAAGAATAACTCTCTTCTTCATCTTATTAACAACATCTCTATCATGTGTAACAACTAATACTGTAGTACCTAAATCATTAATAACTTCTAGTACTTTCATTATTTCAAGAGATGTATCTGGGTCTAAGTTTCCAGTAGGTTCGTCACAGATTAATAATTTTGGAGAATTTACTATAGCTCTTGCTATAGATACTCTTTGTTGTTCTCCTCCAGATAATTCACCTGGATAGCTTTTTGCTTTTTCTTTTAATCCTACCAAATCTAGTGCTTTTAGAGTTTTTGCTCTTATTTCTTCCTTAGGTAATCCATACATTTCAAGAGCAAATGCTACGTTTTCATATGCTGTTAATTTTGGTAATAATTTAAAGTCTTGGAAAACTATACCTAGTTTTCTTCTTAATTTATATACTTTTCTATTTCTTAATTTACCTACATTAACTCCACCTATTATTATTTCTCCTTTAGTAGGTTTTTCTTCTCTATAAAGCATCTTTATAAGAGTAGATTTACCACTACCAGAAGCACCAATAATAAATGCAAAATCACCTTTTTTTATTTCAAGATTTAAATTATATACTGCAGTTACTCCTGTTTTATATACTTTTTCTACATTAGTAAATTTTATAAATTCCATATTACTTTCCTTCCTTCTTTCTTCTATGTTTATTTTCACCATATACTTGATATGAATCTGTTATTGTAATAAATGCTTCTGGATCAATTGCAAGTATACCTTCTCTAGTTTTATAGAATTCTAGAGTTGGTACTACTACCATTAACATATCTTGTTTATTATTTGAATATCCACCGATTGAATCTAAAACTGTTACACCTTTTGATAAAGTATCTATAAGATATTCTTTTACTTCATCAACTTTATCTGTAACAACGAAGAATGTTTTATTACTAGAAATACCAAGCATTACTTTATCAGTTAATATACTAATTATATATAAATCTATTAATGCATATAAAGCAATTCTATATCCATAAACAAATGCACCACATATTATAATTGCACCATTTATAAATGCATATAATGTACCATGTGATATTTGAAGTTTTTTAGAGATAATATGAATTATTGTATCTACTCCACCAGTACTTAAACCTGATTTACTAGATAAACCATTCGCAATACCTATTAAAACTCCACCACATATAACAACAAGCATTATGTCATCAGTAGGTATACTAATCTTAATATTCTTAGTTAATTCAACAAATAATGGGCTTAGTACTGATCCTACTATTGAATTAATAGTAAATCTCTTTCCCATAAAGATTGCACTTAATATTAAACTAAATATACAGAAAACTAATATTGTTAAAGATGGGGTAAAGAACTTCTTTAAAAGTATTGCAATACCTCCAGTACCTCCAAGAATTAAATCTGTATTAACAAAGAACAAATTATAAGTAATTGCGTATAAAAGTACTGCAAATATTAACATAATATATCTTCTTATTAAGTCTTTGTTTTCAATTCTATTTAAAAGATTATTAATATCAATCTTTTCTTTCATATTATTCCCCTTTCTTTAGATATTCTTCTATGAATTCATCTATATAACCATCTAATACTTTATTAACATCTACTTTTTCATAATTTGTTCTATGGTCTTTTACTAAAGTATATGGACACATTATATAACTTCTTATTTGTGAACCAAAGTTAATATCACTTTGTGTTCCTAATTCTTTTTCTTTTTCTATTCTTTTTTTCTCTTCTTCTAAGGCAATTAATTTACCTTTTAATACTTTTAATGCTATTTCTTTATTTTTTAATTGACTTCTTTCATTTTGACAAGTAACTACTATTCCAGTAGGAATATGAGTAATTCTAACAGCACTATCTGTTGTATTTACTCCTTGTCCTCCTGCTCCTGTAGATCTATATACATCTATTCTTAAATCTGATTCTTTAATCTCAATATTTATTGAATCATCAAGTTCAGGTGTTACTTCTACTGAAGCAAAAGATGTATGTCTTCTTTTATTTGAATCAAATGGTGAAATTCTAACTAAGCGGTGAACTCCTCTTTCTCCTTTTAAATAACCATATGCATTTAATCCTTTAACTAATATAGTCACTTTTTTTAATCCTGCTTCTTCGCCAGGAAGTTCATCTATAACTTCTACTTTATAATTATTTCTTTCTGCATATCTTTCATACATTCTAAGTAACATTGATACCCAGTCACAAGCTTCAGTACCACCTGCTCCTGAATGAAGTTCTAAGAATGCATTGTTTGAATCATACTCCCCAGACAACTTAGTTTCTAGCTCTAATCTATCAACATCTTTAGATAACTCTTCTAGTGTATCATGTATATCTTCTTTATATGATTCATCTATTTCTATTAATTCTTTATATGCTTGTAATTCTTCTTTAATTCTTTCAATCTCTGAAATAGATTTTTTTAAATCTCCAAGTTTTTTAACTATATCATTAGAGTCTTCTCTACTCCAAAAATTATCACTTATTGTTTCTTTTTCTAGTTTTTCTATTTCGATTTTCTTTGAATCGACGTCAAAGTAACCTCCATATTGTATCTACCTTAAGTAATAATTCTTCTAGAATTTTATTTTCTACCATATTATTCACCATAAAAAATTATAACACATTTTAGCAATAAAAAAAAGAGACGATTTGTCTCTTTTTAAAATTCTATTAATTCATAGTCAGTAGAACCAAGTCCTAATTCTTCTGCATATTCGGTTATATGTCTACCTAGTCTTGAATCTATTCTTTCTTTAATATCAGGGGTACCTTTTTCATTAGTTTTCCATATAGCATCAAGGAATGCTTGATCATTTGCTACTGGATCAAGTGATGCAAATATACCTATATCATTAATTACTGGATCATCTTGATCGGAGGCGCAATCACAAAGTAAACTAATATCATTTGCTACAGTTATATATACTATTTGTCTATTTGTTTCTTTTATATAGTCACTAACTGCATTAGCAGCTTCTGCCATAGATTCAATAAAATCTTTTTGTTCTATCTTAGTTAACCAACATAATCTTGGACTTTTTGTTTTTCCACAGGAATGTATATATGCTTTACCATTTCTTGAGGCAAAACCAATTGATTGATTCTTTAAATTAGCACCAAATCCACCTGCAATATGCCCTTTCCCGTGAGCTAAATTAACAAACGAATCATAATGTTCAAATCCTTTACCTATTAAATCAAATTTAAGATGTTTCCCTTTATTAACAGGTATCTTAAATTCCCCAATACCATCCATTATTTCAATACCTTGTCCCATATCAACAAATCCATGTTCTTTAGCTACTTTCATATGATCTATAGCGTTATTTCTTTCTCCTGGATATGCAGTATTACACTCTATAATAGTCCCATTTAATTTTTCTACAAATGGTTTTATTAATTTTGCTTTTAAATATCCTTTAGATCCTGCTTCTCCTGTGGAAACTTTGATACCAATGTTTCCTTTTAATTCTACCCCTAGTTTTTCATAGATTTCTATTAATTTTTCTGGAGTTATCTCCTTAGTAAAATATACTATACTTTTTTCCATATTATCACCTAATTAAATTATAACATAAAAAAAGAGACTAATGTCTCATTTTTTATTAAGCTAATTCTACAGTAGCTCCAAGTTCTTCTAATTGTTTTTTGATATCTTCTGCTTCTTCTTTAGAAATATTTTCTTTAACAGCACCGCCGTTATCAGCTATATCTTTAGCTTCTTTTAATCCTAAACCAGTTATATCTCTGATTAATTTGATTACTGGGATTTTTTGTCCACCAGCTGAAGTTAAGTTAACTGTAACTGTAGATGGTTCATCTGATCCAGCACCAGCAGCAGGAGCTGCAGCTACTGCAACAGCAGTAGGATCAATACCATATTCTTCTTTCATAGCGTCTACTAATTCTTTAATTTCTAATAAACTCATTTCGTTTAAAGCAGCGATAAAATCTTTAGCGTTTAATTTAGCCATATTATTTTCTCCTCCTATTTTCTTATTTACTTTCTTCTTTTTGTTCGCTAAGTAAATTTAAAGCGATTGATAAATCTTTGACTGTACCAATAAGTCCAGTAGCAAGCATAGTAAGTAATCCTTCTCTTGATGGTAGAGCTGCTAACTTCTTGATAGTTTCAAGATCTGTAACTTCTCCATCAACGATTCCTCCCTTTATTTCAAGTGCTTTATGATCTTTTGCAAAATCACTAAGTGTCTTGATTGGAGCAACTGAATCATTTGAATATGCCATAGCACTAGGACCTTCTAGGCAATCGTCAAGATTGTAGTTTAGACTATCTAATGCTCTTTTTGTTAAAGTGTTCTTCCAAACTTTATACTTAGCACCATTATCTCTAAGAGCTTTTCTAAGTTCAGCAGTTTCTTCAGCAGTAAGACCACGATAATCAAACAAGATAAATGAAGCTGATGATTTAGCAACTTCAGCGATTTCATCAATTACTGTTTGCTTTGCTTCAAGTATTTTTACGTTTGCCACTTGCTTTCCTCCTTGCTTATTTATATTAAAAAAGTCTTTGCGAAACGGCAAAGACTTATATTTTATAAGTATAAGATTTTGCCCTCGGTAAGAAATTAAGTTCTAAGAACACTTACTGTCTTCGGTTCAAACTTTTTTAATAACGTAATTATTATAATAAACTAATATTAGTTTGTCAATGTATTTAGGTCAATTTTTATTCCAGGCCCCATTGTTGAAGATACTGAAACATTTTTAATAAATTGTCCTTTAACTGTAGTTGGTTTAGATTTGATAATTACATTCATGAATACATCTAAGTTTTCTACTAACTTAGCAGCATCAAATGATACTTTACCAATGATAGCATGTACATTACCATAACTATCTGTTCTAAATTCAATTCTACCTTTTTTAACATCTTCGATTGCTTTAGCAACGTCAGTTGTTACAGTACCAGTTTTAGGATTTGGCATTAAACCTCTAGGTCCTAATAACTTACCGATTTTACCTAGTAAAGGCATCATTTCTGGAGTAGCTATAATAACATCGAAATCTAACCAGTTTTCTTTAGCTATCTTATCGATTAAATCTTCTCCTCCAACAAATTCAGCACCTGCATCTTTAGCAGCTTTACTTTGTGCATCGTTCTTAGTTAATACTAATACTCTTTTAGCTTTACCAGTTCCATTTGGAAGAACTAAAGCTCCTCTAACTTGTTGATCAGTTTTTTTAGTATCTACGTTTAATCTTACTGCTATTTCAACAGAACCATCAAAATTAGAAGTACTAGTCTTTTGAACTAATTCTATAGCTTCTTGTTTAGTATAAGCATGATGCTTTTCTACTAATTCCATAGCTTTTATATATTTTTTACCTTTCTTCATATTTACCTCCTTGTGGTATTAACGATTTCTCTCCCACTTATTTTATTAATCTTTAATTTCGATACCCATGTTTTTAGCAGTACCTTCAATTATCTTCATAGCAGCATCGATGTCATAAGCATTTAAATCTTCCATCTTAGTTTCTGCTATTTGACGTAATTGATCTCTAGTTATAGATCCAGCAATATCTTTAGATCCAGTAGCTGATGCTTTTTTAACATTAGCAGCTTTCTTGATTAAGAATGCAGCTGGTGAAGTCTTAACTTTGAAATCAAATGATCTATCATCATAGATGTATACTTCTACAGGAACGATATCTCCCATTTTATCTTTTGTAGCATCATTAAATCTTGTACAAAAGTCTGGAAGAGCTATACCGAATGGTCCTAAAGCAGTTCCAACTGGTGGAGCAGCTGTAGCTTTTCCTGCAGGTATTTGAAGTTTTACCTTATTTAATAATTCCTTTGCCACGAAAAACACCTCCTATTAAAATTTTTTCGCGAGTGGTACAAATGACTATATGCCTCCCACTTCATCTATATATAAAATACATAGTTGCCAATATAATATACCATTATTTTAATGGTTTTGCAATAACTATTTATCAAGTTCTATTTGAGTTAACTCTGCTTCTACAGTAGTTTCTTGTCCAAATAGATCGATTGATAATTTAGCCATATTATTTTCTTTATCTATCTCTATTACTTTACCAGTCATTAACTTGAATGGACCATCGATAAGTTTAATCTTATCTCCTTCTTTTAAGTCAACTACAACTGGCTTATCAGTAACACCAATAGTCTTAAGAATATTATCTACTTCATGCTTATATAATGGGAATGGTTTAGCTCCTTTACCAGATGATCCAAGGAAACCTGTAACACCTGGAGTATTTCTAACCACATACCATGCTTCATCAGTCATAATCATTTCTACAAGTACATAACCTGGAAATAATTTTTTAACTTTTTCCTTTTTAACACCATCTTTTATTTCGATTTCAGTCTTTTCAGGAACGATTACTCTAAATATATAATCTTGCATGTTCATAGATTGAATACGCATATCTAATTTTTCTTTAACTTTATTCTCATGTCCAGAATAAGTATTAACTACATACCATTGTTTTTCTTCCATAATTAAAACCACCCTTTAATAGCGTCTACTATAGATTTAAAATCAATCATTTTAACTAGAACAACGATATATTGGATTAACATAAAGAATAATGCAAAGAATATTATTGTTACAATTGTAATTAAAACATTCTTCCATAGTTCTTTACCTTTACACCATCTTATTCTTTTAATTTCTGATTTCATATCAGAGAAAAAATCTTTAACTTTTTCCATACTTTCACCTTTTATTTCAAAATAAAAAACACTTTTCTCGTGCTTCTGCATATAATTTAACATAAATTATATGTTTAGTCAATAGAAATAAGTGTTTTTTTACTTTAATTTATCATATCTATAAATTCATCTAAAGTAGTTGAATCATATATGTGATATCTAGGTATTTTATACTTGTGATCATCTCTACTAGCTTTATATCCTCCACCAGTGAATGCTACCTTATATCCCATTTCTTGTAAAGCTTCAATAACTTTGTCATTATATACATACATTGGATAACAGAAAGCATTATCTGTACCAATTTCATATTTAGATGTAGCTAAATCTGCTTTTATTTCTTCTTTTGAAGAACAAAGTAGTTTAGATCCTCTTTCTTCAGTAGAACAGTATCCACCTTCATGCATATTATATGTATGAGATTCAACATCTAGATTAGGCGATATATAGTTTTGATATTTATGCCATCCTGCTATTAAGAATAATGTTGCATGTAGATCATATTTTTCAAGTAATGGCATTAATTTATTACCATTATCTAATCCTGTACCCATAGCACCATCATCTACTGTAAGAAGAACGCTTCTATTAGGTAGTTCTATTTCTCCATACATCCATTTAATAAATTCATCCATTGTAAGAGTTTTCCACCCATTTTCTTTTAAATAGTATAATTCTTGTTCAAAATCTTTTACATCCATACAATTGCCTTCTCCACAGTATTCTCCTAGAGATGAATCATAGAAGAAATGGTAATTAAGTACTGCTATAGATGTAGCATTACCTTCTTCACTTCTTATGGTGTGACCATAATACTGATTAGTTAAATCAATAGATACAATTGGTTCTCCATCAAGTATTTTCTTTAATGTTTCAGTATTAGTATTAGCATTTATTTTATACATAGATACACCACTTGTAGAACCTTTTTTACAACTTGCATTATCACTTCTATAAGCATAGTCTCCATAATTCTTTTCTACATATATACCATATTCTTTTGCTTTATTAATAACTGCATCATTATTAGATAATACAAGTATTGCTCTATTGTTAAGATTAATATTATCATTAAACCATAAAGTAAAATCTTCTATAGTTATACCAAAATAACCATCTTCTTTTAAATATTTAAATTGTGCATCCATATTATCATTAGCATCTTCATAATATAATACACTCACATATTCTTTTTTTATTAATTTAATTGGTTTTACTTCTTTTACATCATCTTTTTTAACACCATATAGATTATTTAATAATTTAAAATAATAATAGTTATCATCCTTAGAAATTACTTCATATGTATTACCTTTATTAAGTTTTATATTAGCTTTATCTTTAATATATAACTTAGTATTATCTTTTAAAGTAATATTTTCTCCAATAGAAACATAATAATCTTTTATATTATTATCTTGTTTCTTTGTTTTTTTAACATCAGAATAATAAATATAATATTCAGAATCTTTTATTTTATAATATTTTCCATTTTTATATTTATCTAATTCAAAATAAGAATTTTTATATATTTTACCTATACTTTTATTTTTAGAATCATATAAATTTGTATCTTTAGTTATTAATACATATTTGCTATAGTTCTCTTTAGCTTTATTTCCATTTAAGAATATAACTGCTAAAAAAACTAATATTAATACAAATATTATTCCTAATAACACTTTGGTTAAATTCTTTTTATTAATTCTTCTCTTCATATTACCTCCTATTTATTCTCATCTAACATTTTACTTATTTTAGTTTTTATCTTTTCGATATATTTACCTACTGATTTCTCAGTTATATTTAGTAACCCAGATATTTCTTTGTAAGAAAAGCCTTTTGTTCTTAGATCAAATACTTCTACTTCTTTTTCATTTAATATAGATACTATATCATTATATAAACTTTCTTTTTCTTCAGACTCTATAAATGTTGTTTCAGGATTAACATTTTTATCATCTAATAAGTTTATTAATGGTAATCCATATGAATTAGTTGTAGTATCAAATGATAAAGATTCATTTAATACTTTATGTCTTCCTGCACTTATATTTCTCATAAAAGAAAGTATTTGTCTTTCTATACATATATTAGCAAATGTAGTAAATTTAACATCTTTTTGTTCACTAAAGTCTTTTATAGCTTTAGATAAACCTATCATTCCTTCTTGAATTAAATCATTATAATCATAGCCTTTAGATTCAACATATTTAGTAAATTTCTTTGCTTTTAATTCTATTATAGGTTTATATTTCTTATAAAACAATTCTTTAGCATCTTCATTATTTTCAGATATTAAATATAATAATTCATAATCATTATCTCTATATTCTTTCATTTTTTTGTCTCACTACTTCATATATACATATTCCTGCAGCAACTGATGCATTTAAACTATTTATTTTTCCTGTCATAGGAATACTAATAATAAAATCACATTTTTCTGATACTAATCTAGATATTCCATTACCTTCAGCACCAATTACTAAGCATGTTTTAGGGTCATATACAACGTCAGTATAGTTACTACCATCCATATCTGTTCCATAAAACCAAAAACCATATTTTTTTAATTTTTCTATTGTTTGAGGCAAACTAGATACTTCAACTATTTTAATATTATTTAAAGCTCCTGCAGATACTTTCATAACTGTAGAAGTAATTTCTACACTTCTTTTCTTCGGAATAATAATTGCATCTACTCCTGCAGCTTCACAAGTTCTAATAATAGCCCCAAAATTATGAGGATCTTCTAGATGATCTAGCATTACTAAGAATTTAGTATCTAATACATCATCTATACTTAAATATTTATAATCTTCGATTTCTAAAGCTATTCCTTGATTATTGCCTTTAAACTTTTGGTCAAGTATTCTTTTGTCCATTCTGTTAATTTTTATATTGTTATCTTCAAAGTATTTAATTATTTTTTCATCATCAAAGTTATTAGCTAAATATACTTTTTTTATTTCTTTTTTACTATCTATTACTTCTTTAGCAACATTTTTACCAAATACTATCATATATTTTCCTCCAATATAATTTTCATTATTTCATCTATTCTTTCATCTTTTTTAAGTAAATAAAGATATCCAAATAAACATTCAAATGCAGTAGCCCACTTATAAGTTACTATATCTGTATTTTTTGGATGAGAATAGGTACTTGCATTTCTACCCCTTTTAACAACATCTATTTCATCATCATTTAAGTAATTATTATCAAGCAAATAATTTATAAACTTGCATTGATTTTTAGCAGTAACATAATTCAAAGATTTAGTTTGTAAATTATTAACTTTATATATCTTGTTTTTAATTAAGTATTCTCTTATTCTAAGTTCATATACAGAATCTCCTAAATAAGCTAATGCTAATATATTCACTTCGTTTATATTCAAACTTCTTCACCACTCATATAATACCATAAAATCATAATAAAAAGAATACTAATCAGGTATTCTTATTATTATTTCTCCAGCTTTAGAATATAAATATTTTTCTCTAGCATATCTAGCTATATAATCAGGATCTTGTAATTTATTCACTTGACCCTTTAATTCATCTTCTTTTTCTTTTAATACTGATAATTCTTCTTGGAATTCTCTCTTTTCTTTAGATTTAGTATATAACTCATAAGCAGTTTTAACTACTGTTTGCATTAATAAGAAACCTAAAACTAAATAAATAAGAGTAATTATTACAAAGTTTCTTCTAATTTTCTTTCTCTTCAAGTTATATACCTCCATTCTAATTTAAGTATAATTTATTTCTTTTTAGCAGTCAATTTGTTTTTATTTTAGAATGTAAAGTAATAAAAAAGAAGAAGATTATTCTTCTTCTCCTGATTCAGTGGAATCTTCTACTTTTGCAACTTCTGCTTTATCATAAGCTTCAAATATTGCTTTTTCGATCATTTCTCTAGTTTCACCATTGATTGGATGAGCAACATCTCTATATTCTCCATCAGGATATTTTCTACTTGGCATAGCAATGAATAATTTGTCTTCGCCTTGAATGATACGAATATCTTTAACAGCAAAGCAATCATCTAAAACGATAGATGCTATACCTTTCATTCTAGAACCTTCCTTTTCAATCTTTTTAACATTTACTGATGTAACTTTCATATTATCCCTCCTTAGTATAATGCTACTTATATTATATAATAAATAGAACATTTATTCAATAGTTAATTTTTTTCTTTATATTGTGCTTCTACTATTTTACCTTCAGTTGGATCTGTATCTTTTTTTAGACTAAATGCTATAGTAAAACTCTCAATTAAATCTAATATTGAATATACTATTAATGCTATTCCTATTATTTGAACTATTCCTTTAGCTCCTTCAAAAGGATTAAATATTAACATTATTCCAAATACTACTATTAATATTGAACCTATTATAGATAATATATTTTTATTAATTTTATATATTAATAATGAATATGATAACTTAGTAACACCGTTTATTACCATCCATACTCCAAGAAGTAATGGAACAATACTGGCTATTATAGTTGGTTTAATTAATATAATTATTCCAAATATAAATACAAATGCTCCAAATATAAAACTTAGTGATAAATAGTTAGTAGAATTCTTATCACTAAAGAATTGTATTATAGATACTACTCCCCATAGTACTAATATTACTCCTAAAACATAACAAACTATATTAATTGCAGTTTCTGGTTTTAATAATAAAAATATACCTGTAAAAATAAATAGTAATGAGAATATTATCGAAGTAATACTCATTTTTTTAACTTTTGTACTTAAATTATTCATATACATCACCTAATATAATTCTAGCATAATTTTTTATTTTCTAAAATACTTATCAATTATTTCTTTTATAAAAAATTTATATTCAACTTCACTTGTAGATTCATCTACTTCTAATGTACAAAGTGGTGGAAATAATACACACCAAAAGTTATCTCCATTACCCTCACCTAAAGTAATAACTAATGATTCATAATTCCCTGATTTATATATTAATCCTTTATATTTTTTCTCTGGAAAATAATTATTTCCATAGTTTAAACTAAATGATTTATCATATCCTAGATTCTTAAGTCTATCTCTAGTTAATTCGTATAACTCTTCTCTGTGTTCTAGTAGTATTTTTCTTACTTCTTTTATACTTTTAGCATCTTTAGTTAGTTCTAAAATTTTATTTTGAATTAAATTTCTTATTTGAATTTTAATATTTTGATCATATGCTGTATTTGAATTTGCAATTACTCTAAATCTAATTGCACTATCTGGAATTATGCTTTCTTTTTCTTTATTTTTAGTATAAATACTAAATAATAATATTAAAGATATTAATAATAATATTATTTTCTTCATAAAAAAATCATCCTTTCAATTTCTTTATGGATGATTATTTTTATTTTATTCAAAATTATATATAAAAATCATTCTATCTCTACCTTCTAAATCCTTCTTTAAAAGAATAGAACTATCTGGAAGATATTTTTCTTTTAATTCATTAATAGCTTCTCCTTGGTCTTTCCCTATTTCAAATGCTATTAAATATTTATCATTAAGAATGTTTTTAATATTCTTTAATATTTCTTCATAAAAATATAATCCATTATTATCTGCATATAATGCTATATGTGGTTCATTATTCTTAACAATTTCATCTATTTCTTCATCATATCTTATATATGGAGGGTTACTAATTACTACATCAAATTTTTCTTTTATTCCATCATATATATTAGTATTAATAAAGTTAATGTCTACATTATTTCTTTTAGCATTTTCCTTAGCTACTTCCAAAGCTTCTTTAGATATATCAGTAGCATATACTATAGAATTTATTTCTTTCTTAATAGAAACTGCTATTGCTCCTGAACCTGTTCCTATATCTAATACTTTAGGTTTATTAAAATATTCTTTAATAAAATTAACTGTATTTAATACTAGTTCTTCTGTCTCAAATCTAGGGATTAATACATTTTTATTAACTATAAAATTAGAATTATAAAAATCTACATTTCCTACTATATATTGTACTGGTTCACCATTATTAAGTCTTTTAATAGCATCCTCAATATTTCCTTTATAATATTTCTTTAAATATTCTATATCTGTCATATTAATCCTCATTTATCTTTTCAAATACTATTCTTTGCTCAGTATATCCTAATTTCTCATAAAACTTTATAGCATCTTCATTAAAAGCCCAGCAATTTAGTTCTACTCTACTTAGTTTTTCTCTTTTTACTATTTCTCTTACTTCATTCATAAGAGCAGTTCCATATCCTTTTCTTCTTTCAGATTCAGTTATTTCAAATTCATCTATCCATAGATATTTATTTGCTCTTTCCCATATATAATATGATAAAAATCCTATTAATTTATCATCTTTAAAATATCCTAATACTTTTAGACCTTTATCCATTTTTTCTAACGAATATTCTTTTATTTCTTCATATGTTTTTTTAACAAATATATCTTTTCTATGATTATAGTGATATAAATATCCTTCATAATTTAAATCATAAAAAGTTTTATCAAATTCTTCTTTAGTTAATTCTCTTATCATATGACACCTCCTTTTAATTATAGCATAAAAAAAGAGAAAATTATTCTCCTGCTAATTTTCTCTTTATATCTTCATTTATTAATGATTCAATTAATTCATCCATTTTACCTTGCATTATTCTATCTAGTTGCATTAATGTTAAATTAATTCTATGATCAGTTACTCTATTTTGTGGATAGTTATAAGTTCTTATCTTTTCAGATCTATCTCCTGTACCTATCTTACTTCTTCTTTCTGCTCCAACTTCTGCTTCTTGTTTTCTTTGCATTTCATCATAAATTCTTGCTTTTAAAATTCCTAGAGCTTTAATTTTATTTTTTAACTGACTTCTTTCATCTTGGCAAGTAACTACTATTCCTGTTGGAATATGAGTAATTCTAACAGCAGAATCTGTTGTATTTACTCCTTGTCCTCCTGCTCCTGTAGATCTATATACATCTATTCTTAAGTCTTGTTCTTTAATATCAATGTTAACATCTTCTACTTCAGGCATTACAAGTACTGTAGCAGTAGATGTGTGAACTCTTCCTTGTGATTCTGTTTCTGGAACTCTTTGAACTCTATGAGATCCTGATTCATATTTAAGTTTAGAATAAACATTTTCTCCCTTAACCATGAATTCTATTTGTGCATATCCTCCTGCAGCTCCAGGTTCAGCGTTAGTTACTTCTATTCTCCAACCTTGACTTTCTGCATATCTAGAATACATTTCAAATAAGTCTCCAGCAAAAATATTAGCTTCATCTCCACCAGCAGCTCCTCTTATTTCAACAATAATATTCTTATCATCATTAGGATCTTTTGGTAATAATAAGATTTCTAATTCTTTTATTAATTCTTCTTTTTTTACTGTTAAATTATTAATATCATCTTTAGCTAAATCTGCCATTTCTGGATCATTTAATAATTCTTTTGCTTCTTCTAAATCGTTTTCTACTTTTTTATATTCTTTATATTTATCAACAACTTCTGCAATAGATGCTTGTTCTTTTGATAGAGAAGTCATTTTATCTACATTACCTAATATTTCTGGACTAGATAACATAGAAGTTAATTCATTATATCTATTTAAAGTAGCTTCTAATCTCTCTATCATAAGATCACCTATTCCTCTATACTTAAATCTTCTTCATCAACGATAGTTAAATCTCCAAGATCATCTTCATCTTCTTTACTATCATCAACTGCTTCATCTGAATAATCATCTTCGATATCTCCATTGTCTTCATTATTTTCTTCGTCTTCTGATTCATCCATTTCGATATCTTCTTCGTCGCCATCATCAACAACTACTTTTACTTTGTGATTTTCTTTTAAATCCCAAGCTTTACTATCTATAAATATAAATCTTCCATCAGTAGTTAAAGCTGTAAAGAAATCACCTATTTGTTCTATAAATGTATTTTCATCTAATTCAAGTAATTTACATACTTCTTTGAATAATTTCTTTGTGTCATACTTTTTCTTATCCTCTTTGATTATTTCATAAGCTATATCTGTATAGCTCATTAATTCTAATTCTTCTAATTTCTTTTTTCTAATGCTCATACTAAAACTTCCTTTCTGTGTGAGTATTTTTACATTCTTTCAGGCATTTCTATACCTAATAGATTACATCCTGTCTTAAGTATTTCAGATACTACTGTAACAAGATATATTCTTGAATTTCTTTCTTCATCATCATCGCTTAATATTTTAACTTCATTATAGAATTCGCTATAAGTAGTTGCTAATTTTATTAAGTATCTAGATAAGAAATAAGGTTCATTCTTACTGATTACATCATTTAATACATCATTAAACTTATTAATTAATTTAACAAGTGTAAATGCTGAACCCTCAAGTAATTTATCATATTTAACACTATTAAGCAATACCTCACTATTATTTTTTCTTAAAATGCTCTTAATTCTTACATACATATATTGAATATATGGGCTTGTTTCCCCATTAAATTTAAGCATTTCATCTAAATCAAATACTTCATCTTTATTTAAAGAATTATATAAATCTCCAAATACTACTGCTCCTATACCTACTTTTGTAGCAATATCATCTAAATCTTCTATTTCTGGATTTTTTTCTAGTAATATTTCTTTTGCTTTATCTATTGCATCATTTAAAATATCATCTAGTTTAATAAAATTACCTTTTCTGGTAGACATTTTACCTTCTTTTAAGGAATATAATCCATAAGATATATGTGTTAATCCTTTAACGTATTTTTCGTCTAAATCAAGGTATTTAGCTACTGCAAATACTTGATTAAAATGTAAGTCTTGTTCATAACCAGTTATATATATTGATTTAGTATAATCATATGTTCTTGCTCTATAAAGAATAGCTGCTAGATCACGAGTAGCATATATACTAGATCCATCGCTCTTTTTAATAATACATGGAGTATTTATACCATCTTCTTCTAAGTCTACTATTTTAGCTCCTTCAGATATAGTTATTTTATTATTTTTTTCTAATATATTTACTACTTCATCTATTCCATCTGAATATGAAGCTTCTCCTTTGATACTATCAAACTTAATACCTAATTTATCATATGTTTTATAGAATTCTTCTAAACTTAGATCTCTAAATTTTTCCCATAAAGCTACATATTCAGGGTCTTTTTCTTCAAGTTTTCTGAAGTTTTCTCTACATCTATTTAATACCTCTTCATCTTCTTCACATAAAGCATTAATTCTAACATATATTTCTACTAATTTATCAATCGCATCAGTACTTAAATCATATTCATTACCCCAAAGTTTATAACCTTCGATTAATTTACCAAATTGACTACCATAATCTCCTAAATGGTTAATACCTATAGTGTTATATCCTAAATATTTATATATATTATAAAAAGCATGTCCAATTAATGTAGTTCTCATATGTCCTATATGGAAAGGTTTACATATATTAGGAGAAGAATATTCTACTAATACAGTTTCATTATGTTCTTCTTTTCCATAGTTAGATCTGTTTTTATCATAGTCATTTAACACTTCTTTAACTAGATACTCTCTATTGATAAAGAAATTTAAGTATCCATTAACACTCTCTATTTTTTCTATTCTATCATCTTTTATAGAGTCTTTTAATGTATCTGCGATTTCTACTGGAGATTTATGCATTTCTTTAGATAAACTAAAACATGGGAAAGCATAATCACCTTTAGAAGAATCTTCTATTTCTTTAATAGAATCATATACATCTATATTAATCTCTTTTTCTATAAGAGAAGATATTATCTTTTTAAAATCTACCATATTCTACTCCTTTACTGTTATTTTTAATCTAAATTTACCAATATATTCATCTTGTAAATATAAT